>ERZ1643251.308-NODE-308-length-80604-cov-32.474357_pt1 | contig 80604 bp, 71 predicted proteins | sample MGYA00579261_ERZ1643251 | MGnify/ENA primary metagenome ERZ1643251 (study PRJEB29033, sample SAMEA4952267) | chicken gut metagenome | biome: Broiler Chicken; feature: Gastrointestinal Tract; material: Caecum | place: Ireland | collected 2018 | study: Broiler... | reverse complement strand
CCAAAAAGGTTAGCCTCTCGTTTTGTTGTTCTGGCCTATTTTGCAACAGGCCCTTTATTTTTTCCCTCTTCCCTATTCACTCTTCACTAAAACCGATGGGTCGATTTTTGGAAGGTAAGAAGTAATAGTGAATAGGTAATAAGTATGGTGTGCCGCAAGCGGCACGAAATTCAAATATTACTCCATAAGCTGTAGCAGAATTTTCTTGACCTTTATCCTATAGGAGCGTAATATGTAAGTACTTGGCAATATACTATGCAGTTACTTTTTGAGAGAGGTGGAACTATGAACGGTGTAAAGAAAATCTTAGTTGCTGCTTTAGTGGTATTGTTGGCTTTGATGTTTATCAACTCATTAGCAAATGGTGTCTGGGGCGTGCTAGAATTTATTGTTTCTGCTTTAGTCATAATTGGCATAGTTTTTCTTATTAAAAATGCAGCATTTGGAGCAAAACGCACCGTCTATGATGTAAAAAACGCAGCTTTGAATGCAAAAGATGATATTATTTCTTCAAAACATGCCATAGAACATATGATAGCCTCTAATGAAAATCAAAAAAGGATTCTAGAAGAACTCACCGCATTTATAAATACCTATAGTCCCTATACAAAAATATACGTATCACAAGCCAATCCATCTTGTGTTTATGTAAAAAACCAGTCTTCTGAATATGTGTACGATGTGGTTCAGCATGGATTCTCTAAGCCGTATACTGTTTCAGTATATATGGTACTCTTTCAAAAACTAGCGGTAATTTTCGATGGACAAATTTCTGTAGCAAGAGATTCTTGCCGTGATGAAAACCTCATAACCTCGATAACTATGGAGCCCCGGTCCCTTGTCCGCACTCGTGAAGCTCAACAGAGAAAAGCAGCGCAGGAATACAGAAAAAATGCATGGTTTTAAGTAACCCCCTCCATTCTGACGACGCTAAAATCCCGAACGCTTTCGCGTTCGGGATTTTTACTTATTCCCTCTTCACTATTCACTTTTCCCTCCTGACTTTTAGGTACATTTTAGGTTGCCCCCTTATAATTGGGCAGAAAATCCTATGTAGGCAGGAGGTCTTTCCACCCATGTACATCATTCAAAATACCTGGAAAAGCATTGTCCGCAACAAAGGGCGCAATATTTTGATCGGCATCATTGCCCTCATCATCGCCCTGTCCAGCTGTCTGGCCCTGTCCATCCGTCAGGCGGCGGAGACTGTGCGCACCCAGACCCTCTCTCAAATGAACATCACCGCCCAAATTAGCTTCGACCGCTCCGGGGCCATGCAGGAGATGGCCGACCAGATGGGCCAGCCGCCGGAACAAGGAGAGGCCCCCGACACAGAGGGCGGCTCCCGCCGGGAAAACTTCGACTTTGATGCCCTGTCCGGGGAAACCCTGACCCTGGAGGACTACATGACCTATACCCAGGCCCTCTCCCAGGGGGACGGCTACTACTACACCCTCTCCACCTCCCTCAACGCCTCCGGCGACCTGCTGTCCTACGGGGAGAGCGAGGAGGACACCACGGACACCCAGACCACCGACACCGAATCCTTCCGGGGCGGTCCCCAGGGCCAGCGGGGCCCCATGTCGGTGCAGGGGGACTTCTCCCTCACCGGATTCTCCTCCTACCAGTCCATGCTCAGCCTGTTTGGGGAGGATGGCACCTTGTCTGTGACCGAGGGTGAAGTGTTCCAGGAGGAGACCGGGGACGCCACCTGCCTCATCAGCGACGAGCTGGCCCTGTACAACGACCTTTCTGTGGGGGACACCATCACCCTGTCCAACCCCAACTATGAGTCGGAGACCTACACCCTCACCATCTGCGGCATCTATACCAACGCCGCTTCCGACTCGGGCAACAGCATGTTCTCCTTCTCCGACCCCGCCAATAACATCTACCTCAGCTATGAGTCCCTGTCCGATCTGGTGGAGGCCTCCGCCGCTGCGGGCAACGTCACCACCGACGACTCCGGCAACGAGATGGACGCCAGCCTCCGCCAAGAGCTCTCCTTCACCTACACCTTCTCCTCCTCGGAGCACTACCAGCAATTCTCTCAGGCAGTGTACGACCTGGGCCTCAGCGAGGACTACACCGTGTCCTCCCAGGACCTGGCCGCCTTTGAAAACAGCCTGTCCCCCCTGACCAGCCTGAGCTCCATCGCCTGGTGGTTCTTCCTGGTGGTGCTGCTGGTGGGTGTGGGCATCCTGCTGACCATCCTCTCCAGCGGGGCGGCCATCCTCACCATCACCCGGTACGAGCCCCTGAAAATTCTCGCCAGCAGATCCTAAAGGAGGTACGGCAATGAGCATTCTGCAAATGGAAGACGTGAGCTACCACTACGAAAAGTCCAAGACCAACGTCTTGCAGCACATCAATTTCACCTTTGAGGCGGGTGCCATCTACGCCATCGTGGGCAAGTCCGGCGCCGGCAAGACCACCCTGCTCTCCCTGTTGTCCAGCCTGGCCACCCCCACCCAGGGGGTCATCCGCATGAACGGACAGGACATCTCCACCATCGACAAATACCGCTTCCGCAGCAGCTGCATCGGCGTGGTGTTCCAGAGTTTCAACCTGCTGCCCCACCTCACCGCCCTGGAAAATGTCCTGCTGTCCATGAACATCTCCGGCAAGCGCTACGATGATAAAAAGCAGACCGCCGCCCAGCTGCTGGAGAAGGTGGGCCTGAACCCCGAGGAGGCCAACCGCCGGGTGCTGAAGCTCTCCGGCGGCCAGCAACAGCGGGTGGCCATCGCCCGGGCCCTGTCCTACGACCCCGAAATCGTCCTGGCCGACGAGCCCACAGGCAACCTGGACCGAGAGACCCAGGACGAAATCCTGGACATCTTCCGCCAGCTGGCCCAGGAGGGCAAATGCGTCATTCTGGTCACCCACTCCCCCCAGGTGGCCCAGGCCGCCGATGTGGTGTACGAGATCAGCAAGACCTCCAAAAAAGGTGCATAAGACACAAAGAGAGCCCCGTCAAGCAAACGCTTGACGGGGCTCATGTTGTTTTTCTTATCCCAGCAACAGCTTGTCGTCCGCCTCGTCGGACCCGGTGGCCTGGCCGAACTTGGCCAGCAGGTCCTCCACGGTGAGCTTCTTTTTCTCCTCCCCGGCAATGTCCAGGGCCACCCGGCCCTCGTACATCATGATGAGTCGGTTGCCGTGGGCAATGGCGTCTCGCATATTGTGGGTGATCATCAGGGTGGTGAGGTGGTCCCGCTGGACGATGGTCTCGGTGGCAGCGAGCACCTTGGCCGCCGTCTTGGGGTCCAGAGCTGCGGTGTGCTCGTCCAAGAGCAGCAGACGGGGCTTGACCAGGCTGGCCATCAAAAGGGTCAGGGCCTGGCGCTGGCCGCCGGAGAGCAGCCCCACCTTGGAGGTCATGCGGTCCTCCAGCCCTAAGTCCAGCAGCTTGAGCATCTCCCGGTACTCCTCCCGCTCCGCCTTGGTGATCCCGGCGCCCAGAAAGCGGCGCTTGCCCCGGCGGGCGGCCAGAGCCAGATTCTCCTCAATCTGCATGGTGGCGGCGGTGCCCATCATGGGGTCCTGGAACACCCGGCCAATGTAGCGGGCACGCTTGTGCTCGGGCAGACGGGTCACGTCCACCCCGCCGATGGTGATGGTGCCCTCGTCCACCGGCCACACCCCGGCCACGGCGTTGAGAAGGGTGGATTTGCCCGCTCCGTTGCCGCCGATGACGGTGACAAAGTCCCCTTCCTTCAGGTGGAGGGACACGCCGTTGAGGGCGGTCTTCTCGTTCACCGTCCCGGCGTTGAAGGTCTTGTAGATATTCTCAATCTTAAGCACGGTTCACACCTCCCCGCTTCACAGGCTTGGCAAAGTACTTGCCCTTCCAGTAGGGCACCGACAGGAACACGGCCACCACCACCGCAGACAGCAGCTTGAGGTAGTTGGAGTCCATGAGGTTCAGAGACAGCACCAGCTGGATGACCATGTAGTAGATGATGGCGCCGATGGACACCGCCAGCAACTTCAAACCGAAATTGCGGAAGAGCTTGGAGAAGATCACCTCGCCGATGATGACGGCGGCCAGACCGATGACGATGGCGCCCCGGCCCATGTTGGCGTCGGCAAAGCCCTGGTACTGGCTCAGCAGGGCCCCGGACAGGGCCACCAGGCCGTTGGAAATCATCAGGCCCAGCACCTGGTTGCGCCGGGTGTTGATGCCCTGAGCCCGGGCCATGGCCTGGTTGGCACCGGTGGCACGGATGGAGCAGCCCAGCTCGGTGCCGAAGAACCAGTACAAAATCGCGATGATGACCACCGTGACCACGCCCACCACAAAGATGGGGTGCTGGTAGAAGGGGCGGGTGCCCTTCCCCACGTCCTGAACAAAGCGCAGGGACACCAGCAGCTTGTTGAGGACGTCCGGGTTAATGATGTTCAAGGCCACATTGGCCTTCATGGACATGATGGCCAGGTTCACCGACCACAGCCCCAGCTGGGTCAAAATTCCGGCCAGAATGGCGGGGATGCCGCACACGGTGTGGAGCAGTCCGGTGACCAGCCCCGCGGCCATGCCCGACACCGTAGCCGCCAGCAGCGCCACCCACAGGTTGATTCCCTGGGAGAAGAGCACCACAAACACCGCACCTCCGGTGCAGAAGGAGCCGTCCACGGTGAGGTCGGCAATGTCCAGAATCTTATAGGTGAGGTAGACGCCAATGGCCATAATGCCCCAGATCAAGCCCTGGGAGATGGCCCCAGGCAGGGCGTTTAAAAAATCCAGCATGGTTGTTCCTCCTTGCAATCAAGACACAAGAGAGCGAGGGGTTCCCCCGCTCTCTTGCTGATGTGTTCCCTTATTCTGCGTCCAGGGCGGTGTAGCCCTCCGGGGGTGTCAGCCCCAGGTCGTCGCAGATGTCCTGGTTGTACATCTTGGTGAACTGGGGAGCGTACTCAATGGGCATCTGGGAGATGTCCGCCTCCCCACGGAGCACCTTCACCGCCATCTCGCCGGTGGTGACGCCCAGGTCATAGTAGCTGATGGACAGGGTGGCCACGCCGCAGCCCTTGCAAATGCCCTGCTCTCCGGTGAACACGGGGATCTTGGCGGGGCGGCAGATGTTATCCACGATGGAGGCGTTGGAAGCCACGGTGTTGTCGGTGGGCACGTAGATGACGTCGCTGTTGTCCGCCGCCGTCTGAGTCACCGCCGCCATGTCGTTGGAGTCGGAGAAGGCGTACTGGGTGCAGGTGTAGCCCAGCTCCTCCAGGTGCTCCTGGACGGTGTCCACCTGGTACTGGCTGTTGGGCTCACCGGAGCAGTAGAGCAGGCCCACCGTCTTGGCCTCGGGACACCACTCCTGAATCATGGCCGCCTGCTGGTCCAGCGGGGCCAGATCGGAGGTACCGGAGACGTTGGTGCCCACGGTGCCGGAGAAGTCGTCGATTTTCAACGCCACGCCGTACTCGGTCACCGAGGTGCCCAGCACCGGGATATCCCCGGTGGCAGAGGCCGCCGCCTGCAAGGCAGAGGAGGCGTTGGCCATGATGAGGTCCACCCCGCTGGAGACAAAGGTGTTGGCGATGGTGGCACAGGTGGCGGGGTCGTTGGCGGCGTACTCCAGATCAAAGGTCACCTTGTCCCCAAACGCCTCCTTCAACGCGTCCTGGAACCCCTGGGTGGCCTGGTCCAGCGCCTCATGGGGGGTCAGCTGCACGATACCGATGGTATAGCTGTCCTTCTCCCCGCCGGACTGGGTCTTCTGGGAAGTCTGGCCGCCGCAGCCTGCCAGTCCCGCTGCCATGGTCAGCGCCAACAGCGCTGCGCCTGCTCTCCAACTGTGTTTCATGTTCCTTCCTCCTATCCAAATGGGCACTTCAACGCTTTTAGTCATCAAAGTGTCTGAGTCTGAACAAAGAGCCTCCCGGCTCGTTGCAAACAGTATAATGCTTTAATGCATTGATGTCAAGGGGGGATTTACACATTTGTGAACGAAAGGGAAACAACTTGGCCGGGCATGGACTTTCCCATGGGAGTATGGTATACTGTTCAGTGGTAGATTGCCAAAAAACTTCATGGTAAAGAACTCCCATCATCTCGCATCATCCAGCAGCCCTCGGCAGAGTTTTCCCATCCGCAGATGGGAAAATAAATTGAAATCACGTATTTTCCCAGGACATGCGCATGGGAAAATACACTGCTCAGCCCGCCAGTGTGGAATTGGGTCGCCCTTTGACCCAATTGTGCATGCAGCGGGCTGCATCCCCCTCGAGAAAATGCTGGCATGTTCGAGATATAGATAGGTATGCCCAAGGAGGTCAGCCCCATGGCTGGAAAACTGATCGTGTTTGAGGGAACGGACGGCTCGGGAAAGTCCACCCAATTTCAACTGTGCTGTCAGGCACTGAATGAGGCGGGGCGGGAATTCCGTACCACCGTCTATCCCCGCTACCGGGAGGAATCCTCGGCCCTGGTGCGGATGTATCTGGGGGGCGCCTTTGGCTCCCACCCCGACGATGTCAACGCCTATGCCGCCTCCACCTTCTTTGCTGTGGACCGGTACGCCGGGTACAAGCAGGAGTGGGGGGCCTATTACGAGGCCGGAGGATTGATGGTGATGGACCGTTACACCACCTCCAATGCCGTGCATCAGGCCTCCAAACTGCCGGAGGACCAGCGGGAGGCGTTTTTCCACTGGCTCTTTGACCTGGAGTACCAGCGCATGGGCCTGCCCAGCCCCGACCAGGTGATTTGGCTGGATATGCCCACCCATCTGGCGGTGGCCAACCTTCGCCGCCGGGAGGCGGTGACCCACACCCAGGCGGACATCCACGAGGAGGACAACAACTACCTCACCGCCTGCGCCCAGGCCGCCGCCCAGGCCGCCCAGCTCTACGGCTGGAAGCGCATCTCCTGTGTCAACGACCAGGGCCAGCTGCGCACGGTAGAGGACATTCATGAGGAAATTATGCAACTGATTTTGGAATAAGGAGGACGATATCATGGTTTACATTCTGTTAGCCACTGGTTTTGAAACTGCTGAGGCCTTGGCCCCCGCCGACGTGCTGCGCCGGGGCAATGTGCCCGTGTCCCTGGTGGGTGTCACTGGCCCCACCGTCCAAAGCGCCCAGGGTGTCACCGTCACCACCGACGTGGCCCTGGCCGAGGTAACCCTGGCCCCCGGCGACATGGTGATGCTCCCCGGCGGTCTGGGTGGTGTGGACGCCCTGGAGCACAGCGAGGCCGCCATGGCCCTCATCCGCCAGGCTGCTGCCGACTCCCAGGTGTGGCTCACCGCCATCTGCGCCGCCCCCACCCTGCTGGCTCGGGCCGGGCTCATCCCCGCCGGAGCCCGCGCCGTGTGCTACCCCGGCATGGAGGGGGACCTGGTGAAGGCGGGCGTGGAGCCCTGTATGACGGAGCCTTTCGTGGTGGAGGGACACCTCATCACCGGACGGGCTGCCGGGTCCAGCTTCGACTTCGGTCTGGCTCTGCTCACCGCTCTTTCTGGGGCTGACGTGGCCCGCCAGGTCCAGAACGCCATCCACTACATGGCATGACCCCCCAGGAGCTCAAGGAGCGGCTGCGCCGGCAGGCCGCAGCCCTTCCCCGTGCCAATGTCCCCCACCTGTTGGAGCAGTTTCTGGCTCTGCCCCAGGTGGAAGCGGCCCACACCGTGATGGTCTTCTACGGCGTGGGTCGGGAGCCGGACACCACCGCCCTCATCGACCAGCTTCTGGCCATGGGCAAGCGGGTGGCCCTTCCGGTGTGTCTGCCCCAGCGGAAAATGGAGGCCCGTATCATCACCAGCCAGGACCAGCTCATCCCCAACCACTACGGTATCCCGGAGCCGGACGGGGTGTGCCCCATCGTCCCCCAGGAGGACGTGGACGTGGTGCTGGTGCCCAACATGATGTGTGACCGGGCGGGCTATCGCCTGGGCCAGGGCGGCGGCTACTACGACCGGTGGCTGAAGGGTTATACCGGGTTCACTGTGTCCGTGTGTCCCGCCGACCGATTCCAGGAGCAGCTGCCCCACGCCGAGTACGACGTGCCGGTGCAGCTGGTACTCACCGATGCCTGACAAACGCCAAGGGCGGAGAGGGGTCCCCTCTCCGCCCAACGGATACGTGCGCTTTTTAGCAGCAGCCGTCGTTGCAGCCGCAGCCGCAGTTGTTGCCACAGCCATTGCCGCAGCCACAGCCGTTGCCGCCCATGTTACCGCCACCGCAGCAGCAGCAGAGGATGAGTACCAGGATGATGATCCACCAGCAGCCGCCACCGAAACCATTGTTACCACAACACATAACAAGTCACCTCACATCAGATTTCCGGTACAGGTACCGGCTCGGACGCCGCACACCACATGGTCTGCGGCGCCGGAGTCGGCGCCCGTCCCCGTTTCTGCGTTATACTATGTGGTCACGGCGAGATTGGTTCCCCGACCTTAGAAGAAATTTTTCAGATAACCTATCCTGATGAGGAGTGAAACAAGACATGTCAGAACAACGTTCCCACGCCCCCCAGGAGCCCCAGCGACGGCCACGGGTCTCCCGCAACCGGAAGAAAACCCACCGCACCAAGGCGGCCAGCGCCCTGCTGTATGTGCTGTTCGTGGTGGGTCTGTCCGCCGTGCTGGCCACCGTGGGCTGGATCTGGGCCAACGACCTGCTGGCCCTGAACAAGGAGTACACCTCCGCCATTGTCAAGGTGGAAAACGACGAGAAGTTCAGCGATGTGGTGGATTCCCTCAAGGACAACGGCCTCATTGAGTACAAGTTCCTCTTCCACCTCTATGGCCTGTTCTCCAACGCCAGCGACAAGATCACCCCGGGCACCTATGAGCTGAACACCGATATGGACTACCGGGCCCTGGTGACCAACATGAGCTCGTCCTCTTCCACCCGTCAGACCATTGACATCACCATCCAGGAGGGCTACACCATCGACCAGATCTTCCAGCTGCTGGAGGAGAAGGGGGTCACCACGGTGGAGCAGCTCCAGGATATGTCCGCCAACTGGGACTACAACTTCAGCTGGCTCAAGGACCTGCCCCTGGGCGACTACCACCGTCTGGAGGGCTACCTCTTCCCCGACACCTACACCTTCTATCTGGGTGAGGACCCCAAGTACGTCATCAACAAGATGCTGGTGAACTTCGAGTCCAAGATGGAGGACTATATGGACCAGTTCAACGAGGAGAGCAAGTACTCCCTCCACGACATTGTCACCATCGCCTCCATGATTGAAAAGGAGACCGACGGCGAGGACTACGCCAAGATCTCCTCGGTGATCTACAACCGTCTGGAGAACACCAATGCCGAGACCCAGGGCTACCTGCAAATCGACGCCACCCTGGTGTATCTCAACGGCGGCAAGGTGCCCACTGAGGCAGACAAGGCCATTGACTCCCCCTACAACACCTATCTGTACCAGGGCCTGCCCGCCGGACCCATCTCCAACCCCGGTATGACCGCCCTGTATGCGGCTCTCAACCCGGAGAACACCAGCTACTACTACTATGTGCTCAACCCCGAGACCAAGAAGCACGAGTTCACCAAGACCTATGCCCAGCACCAGGCCCTGGTGGAGAAGTACGGAGTGGAAGAATGAAGAACATAGAGTTATTATCCCCCGCCGGGGACATGGAACGACTGACCATGTCCCTGGCCTACGGGGCTGACGCCGTGTATCTGGCGGGCAACGCCTTCGGTATGCGGGCCTTTGCCGGCAACTTCGACCGGGACGAGATGACCCAGGCCGTGCAGCTGGCCCACGACAAGGGGGCGCGGGTCCACGTGACCTGCAACACCCTGGCCCGCAACGATGAGATCGCCTGTCTGCCCGAGTACCTGGAATTTTTGGAGTCTATCGGTGTGGACGCCGTCATCAGTGCAGGCGTGGACGTGCTGAGCCTGGCCCACCGCTACGCCCCCCATGTGGAGGTGCACATGTCCACCCAGACGGGCATCACCAACTATGAGATGGCCCGGGTGTGGCACGACCTGGGCGCCAAGCGGGTCATCCTGGCCCGGGAGCTGTCCCTGGACGAGGCGGCGGAGATCTGCGCCAAGGCCCCCCGTGATTTGGAAGTGGAGGCCTTTGTCCACGGCGCCATGTGCGTGAGCTACTCCGGCCGCTGCCTGCTGTCCAACTATATGACCGGGCGGGATGCCGCCCGGGGTGCCTGCGCCCAGCCCTGCCGCTACCAGTACGCCCTCATGGAGGAGAAGCGGCCCGGGGAGTACTTCCCCGTGTTCGAGGAAAACGGCGAGACCTTCATCATGAACAGCCGGGACATGTGCATGATCGACCACGTGCCCGAGCTGCTTCAGGCGGGTCTGGACTCTCTGAAAATCGAGGGCCGGGCCAAGAGCGCCTACTACGCCGCCATGACCACCGCCGCCTACCGCCACGCCATTGACGCCGCGGTGGAGGGCAAGCCCCTGGAGCCCATCTGGCGGGCGGAGGTGGACAAGGTCAGCCACCGCCACTACTCCACCGGCTTCTACTACGGCCAGCCGGGGCAGTACACCGACTCCGCCCGGTACATCCGGGACTGGCAGGTGCTGGCCATCGTCACCGACTGCGACGAGGACGGCAACGCCACCCTCTCCCTGCGCAACAAGTTCACCGCCGGGGACCAGATTGAGGTGGTGGGCCCCGATGTGCCTGCCTTCCCCCTCACCGCCCCCCTCATGACCGACGGGGAGGGCTTCACCCTGGCCCAGCCCCGGCACCCACAGATGGTGTTTCACATGAAGCTCCCTCGCCCGGTGCCGCCTCTGTCGGTGGTGCGGGCCTGCCGCCCCAACTCCTAAAAGTAATCAAAAAAATGCAAGCATTTTTTTGAGGGGATGCAGCCCGCTGCATGCATAATTGGGTCAAAGGGCGACCCAATTCCACACTGGCGGGCTGAGATGTGTTTTTCCCGATGCGCATGTCCCCGGGAAAAACGGATTTCAATTTATTTTCCCATCTGCGGATGGGAAAACTCTGCCGAGGGCCTATTTACCCTAAGCCCCCCACGAACTTTTGCCTTTTGGATAATCTAAAATCCCCGGTGGGATGCGCTTGCATCCCACCGGGGATTTTCTGTTAGGTCAGGTCCTGGCCGTTGGTGGCAATCACCTTCTGATACCAGTAGAACGAGTCTTTGCGGTGGCGGGACAGGTCGCCGCTGCCGTCGTCGTGCTTGTCCACGTAAATCATGCCGTAGCGCTTGCGCATCTCTCCGGTACTGGCAGACACCAGGTCGATACAGCCCCAGGGGGTGTAACCCTGGAGGTCCACCCCGTCGGCCACCGCCTCGGCCATGGCCTGGATGTGGGCCCGGAGGTAGTCAATGCGGTAGGGGTCGTGGATGGCCCCATCCGGCTCCCGCTGGTCCATGGCCCCCAGACCATTCTCCACCACCATCAGGGGAATCTGATAGCGGTCATACAGGTGGTTGAGCACCCAGCGCAGACCCTGGGGGTCAATCTGCCAGCCCCACTCGGTGACCGGCAAATAGGGGTTTCGAATGCCGCCCAGAGCGCCGTTGCCCGTGGAGGGGTCTCCCTCCTGCTTGGTGCCCACACACCGGGAGTCGTAGTAGCTGAAGGTGTAGAAGTCCACGGTGCCCTCCCGCAGGTCCACCTCGTCCTGGGGGGTGATGTCCAAGGTGACCCCCTTCTCCGCCAGCAGGCGGCGGGCATAGCTGGGATAGGCTCCCCGCACGTGCACATCTCCCGCCAACAGGTTGTGCAGGCGGTCCATGGACAGCTGGGTGAGCTGATCCTCCGGGGCACAGGTACGGGGGTAGACGCACATGTAGGCGATCATACAGCCCAGCCGATTGTCCGGGTCGATCTGGTGGCCCAGGCGCACCGCCTGAGCGGAGGCCACCAGCTGGTGGTGCATGGCCTGCCAGCGGTCCTGCTCGGTGGTGGTCTCCGGGAGCATACCTCCGGCGATGAAGGTGCCAAAGGGCACGGACAGCATGTTGATCTCGTTGAAGGTGAGCCAGCGGCGCACCTTGCCCTTGTACCGCTCCATCACCGTCTTGGCGTAGTGGACAAAGAAGTCCACCAGCTTGCGGTTCTTCCACCCCCCATATTGGGTGGTCAGGTACAGGGGATTTTCATAGTGGGACAGGGTGACCAGGGGCTCAATGCCATACTTGGCCAGCTCGTCAAAGACCTGGTCGTAAAAGGCCAGCCCCTCCTCGTTGGGCTGCTCCTCATCCCCCCGGGGGAAGATGCGGGACCAGGAGATGGACATGCGGTAGACCTTGAAGCCCATCTCAGCAAACAGGGCGATGTCCTCTTTCCAGTGGTGGTAGAAGTCGGTGGCCTCGTGATTGGGATAGAAGGCGTCAGGCTGGGCGGGAATGGTGATGCGGCGGGGGGTGTTCACCGAGCCCCCGGTGAACACGTCGTCAATGGAGGGGCCGCGGCCCCCTTCGTCCCATCCACCTTCATACTGGTTGGCGGCGGTGGCGCCGCCCCACAAAAAGCCATCCGGGAAGCTCCGGTTCATGATGTTCCTCCTTTTACAGTACGGTGAGCAGGCGTGCGCCGTGCTCAATGTTGATCTCCTTGGTGGGCACCACTTCCAGGTATTCCTCGGAGTTGGTGACGATGACCGGGGTGGTCACATCATAGCCCTCTGCCCGAAGCCCGTTCAAATCACAGGTGAGCAGCAGCTGGCCCTTTCTCACAACGTCTCCCACCTTCACATGAGGAGTAAAATACTTGCCGTTCAGGGCCACAGTGTCCCGGCCCACATGGACCAGCACCTCCAGGCCGTCGTCGCTGCGCAGGCCCACCGCATGGCTGGAATCCATCAGGGTCTCCACCACCCCGTCAAAGGGGGCGTACACTCGGCCATCGGTGGGAATGATAGCCGCACCGGTGCCCAGCACGCCGGAGGCAAAGGTCTCATCGGACACCTGGCTGAGGGGCATCAGCTTGCCGGTCATGGGGCTGTTCACCACCAGGCGCTGAGGGGCCTGCACCTGGGTGCCCTTGGGGGCGGTATTCTTGGTGGTGGCAGCCGCCTCTCCGCTGCCCTGGGGGTCACGGAAGCCCAGGATAAAGGTGAGGACAAAGGACACCACCACGGCGATGAGGCAGGTCAGGCCGATGTACAGGATGGAGCTGGGCCGTCCCGCCTCCAGGTACTGAATGGTGGTCACCAGACCGGGGCAGGCGGTGGAAAAGCTCTTGAGCTGCATCAGACCGGCAAAGCAGCCGGAGGCGAAGGAGGCGATGAGCACGGCGATGAAGGGGCGCTTGAGGCGCAGGGTGACGCCGTACATGGCGGGCTCGGTGATACCAGCCACCAAAGCGGAGAAGCCAGCGGCGGCGGCGGTCTGGCGCATGTTCTTGTTCTTGGAGCGCAGGGCCACAGCCATGGAGGCGCCGCCCTGGGCCAGGTTGGCGCCCAGCTGGGCCACCATCACCAGGCTGTCAAAGCCCAGAGAGCTGATGGAGGCGATGGCAATGGGGGTGAGCACGTGGTGCATGCCAAAGAGCACCAGCACGGGGTAAATACCGCCGATGATGCCCACGGCCAGCCAGCCCAGATTGGTCTGAATCCACTCCAGACCGCCGGAAATGGCCTCACCGGCAATGGCTCCGGCAGGGCCCACCGCCCACAGGGCAATGGGGGCGCAGATGAGCACGATGAGCATGGGGTTGAGGAAGGTCTTGGTGATGGCGGGGGTGATGCGGTCCACCAGCTTCTCCACCTTGGACAGCACCCAGGCCATGATGATGGCGGGCAAAATGGAGTAGGGGTAGTTGGCCGCAGTCACAGGCACCCCGAACAGGGAGATGGGGTCTCCGGCGGTAAACATGGCCTGGAGGGTGGGGTGCACCAAAATACCCGCAATGGTGATGCTCAGATAGATGTTGGTGTTGAAGTACCGGGCGGCGGAAGCGGCCACCAGGATGGGCAGGAAGTAGAAGGAGCCGTCGCCGATGACGTTGAGCACCTGATAGGTGGAGCTCTCCTCAGCCAGAATCCCCAGCATGGGCAGCAGCACCAGCAGCACCTTCATCATGGCGCAGCCGATGATGGCGGGAATGACGGGGGTCATGGAGCCCAGCAGGGCGTCCATCATCCGGGCGGGGATGGGCTTTTTCTTTTTCTCCTCTTCCTCCTGGACGGGCTGGCCCTTGTTCTCCAGCACCCCCATCTCCTGCAAGGCCTCGTAAACCTTGGGCACCCGGTTGCCGATGATGATCTGATACTGGCCGCTGGCGTGGACCACGCTGATGACGCCGGGGACCTCAGATACCGCCGCATCGTTGGCCAGGGACTCGTCGGCCAGGGCCAGACGCAGCCGGGTGGTGCAGTAGGTCGCCCCTAAAATATTCTCTTTGCCGCCCACATGGGCCACAATTTGTTCCGCAGTCTTCTTCCAATCCATGGTTTAATCCCTCTTTTCAACTGAATCTTCTAATCTTAATTCTCGTCCTTCAAAAGACCGTGCTTTGCCACTCTGGCAATGTGCACCGTGAGGTACAGCTCCTCCTCCCGGCCCAGATTCTGCCCCCGCAGCTGCAGAATGTAGGCGGCGATCTTTTGGGTACAGGCATAGGCCTGGGGGTACTTGACGCAGATCATATCCAGCAGATCTCCGTCATCCTCCTGGTAATAGGTGCCCAGCAGCAGACGCTGGGCAAAGAACCTGACATGGGTGATAAAGCGATGGTAGGCCAGGGCCTGGGTGTCAAACTCCATCCCAAACTCCTGGTGTACGATGGTGCACACGCCGGAAATCAGCTCGGTGACCTCATACATCTGCCCAATTTCCATGCCCGTACCTGCGTTGACAAAGTGCAGCGCCATAAAGGCCGCCTCATCCTCGGCAAAGGGCACTTCCAGGGCCTGGCGCACCATCCGGGCCGCCTCCAACCCCACAGCATACTCCTGGGGATAGTAGCGCTGGATCTCCCAGCGCATGGAGTTGCGCAGCACCAGCCCCCGCTGATAACGCTGGACGGCGGAGTAGATATGGTCGGTAATGGTGATGTGAATGCTCTCATCCAATGTCTTGTTCATGTTTTTCTCGGCCATAGAGATGATTTTCTCGCTGAGGACCATGTAGTTCATGGGGATGCGGGCAATCAGCTCCTGAAAGCGGCTGGTGTTTTCCTGAGACAGCTGGAACACCTGCTCCGCTCTGCTGCAGGGAATCCGATCTCCTCCGCTCTTTTGAAATACAATTCCCTTTCCCATGACCACAATTTCCTGGCCATTGGCATCCACCGACACAAAGGCGTTGTTGTTGAGTATGCGACGTACCACATAGGTTCCCACGGTTCATCCCCCCTTTCAGGCAAAGAAAAAACAGGCACCACAAATAAAACCCGTTGCAATCGAGTTTTACGTGGTCTTGCCTGCCTTACCAGTTACAATCCGAATATTCAGTTGCTGGAGACAGTATAGCCCTTTTCCTCCCCCTTGTCCATTCCAATTCCATACAAAAGTACATGCGATTTTTTGGTGGTTTAGTCGAATTCGGGGGCTCCTCCCGAAAAACGCCCCACGGCGGGCCGTGGGGCGTTGCAGGGCTGGATTTAGTTGTAGTGGTTCCGGTCCTCCTGGGACGGCTCCGCCTCCTGCCAGGACACCTCGATGGTCTCCCGGGGGGGCTGCTGGGTCTGGGAGGGCAAGGTCCGGCTGTCCCGGTCCTCCAGCATGGGTGCATTTCGGCTGGTGTGTTCGGCCAGAATCTCATCCACGCTCAGGCAAGTGCCCTGGATGATGCGGCGCTGCCGCTCCTCCTCCTGGCGCATCCAGGCCAGATGCAGGGCCTTGCGGGCCTTCACCAGGCACACCACCAGCACGATCACCGCCACCAACAGCACCACCGCCAGGGCAGCCAGGCCCACCATCAGGTAGGACACGGCGCGGTTGCTCCAGCCTGTGCGGATCTCCCGGCCAAAGAGGGTGAACACAAAGCCCTCGCTCTGGGGCTCCTCTGCCACCTCAGCCAGCACCAGGGGGGCGTCCCCCAGCTGGGTGAACTGGTAGCGCTGGAAGGTCTCCTGCTCCACGTCGTACAGGTACAGCCCCAGCTTGCCCTCCTCGTCCATGGCATAGACAATGTAGTGGTTGGGCTCCTCGGTGTCGTCGGGCACCAGCAGGGTGTGCTGCTGGCCCCCCAGCTCCATCAGGGTGGAGGTATAGCCTTCGGGAACCACCAGCTCCTGGGGCAGGTCCACCAGGGTCAGCTTGCCCGTGGACATGGCCACTTGGGTCATGGCCTGGACCTCCCGGGTCTTCTCGTTGTAGAAGTAGAAGCCTGCGGGATGGCCCTCATCGCCAGCCAGATACACGGCCACCAGTCCGCCGTCCTGGTGCACGGCGGTGGGGATGGTCTGGCCGTCCACCTCCAGCTGAGAGGACTCAAAGCCCTGGGGCAGGGTCACGTCCTCGGGCAGCTCCTTAGACACCGCCAGCTGGGTGTCATCGGGCAGGGTGACCGTCACCTGAGGCTCCGGGGTGGCGGTGGGGGAGGGACTGGGGGTGTCGTCGGGGGCCGGGGCATTCCCGCCGGTGTTGCCTCCCGTGCTCCCCGCGGCCCGGTTGACGGTGATGGTGTAGGTCTTTTTACTGCCGTTCTCCGCCGTGACCTGGACGGTGACGGTGTTGTTGCCCACGCTCAGTCCGGTGTTGCCCCACACCGCCACCCTGGCCTTCCCGTCTGCGGCGGTGGCGGACACCGCCACGCTGGTGGTGGAGTTGGACACCGAGGCACTGTAGCTGGTGGTGCCGGCGGAGAAGCCGGGGGACAGGGTGCCGGGGCTGATGGACAGGGAGCTGAGGTTGTTGTTCCCCGAGGCGGTGTAGGGGGCATTGATGGTGACCGTAGACCAGCCGGGGGTCACATCCAGGAAATCGCCATTGCTGTCCACAATCGAGTTTTCATAGTTATCAATCGTTGTTTTTCCAACCTTCAAAGCCTTAAAGGTCATGGAAAAGCTCAGATTTCCGCTCCCCATATTTTCCTTGTCCATCACGATGACATTTCCATTACAACTGCCATAGCCCAGGTCGCCAGACACATACTGCAAATACTCTGGATCGAATGTCACCTTGACCGTACCGATAGCCACCTGGCCTGAGACCCGCACACTGATGGTAACATTGCTACCCACAGTGACAGTGGGGTCAGAAAAGGTGACAACACAGCTTCCAGCCGCCTGACTCCGGGGGGTAGTCAGACCCAAACCCAGAATCATGGCTAACGCCATGACCAGCGTTGCACACTTATTGAGAAAGAATTTTTTCATTGATCTACTCCTATTGGTTGATGAGAGAGGTACCTAATACATGGTTGCGAACCTTGACGCGATCCGAATTGTTCACTTGTCCATCTTTGTTCACATCTGCGGCCACCGCATACACCCCGGAGAGTTTACTGGTCGCCAAAACGTGATTGCGAATCTTCACACGGTCCGAGTTGTCGATCTTCCCGTCCCCGTTCACATCTCCGTAAATGAGCACCGTCCACTTGGCGTACTGGGTGCCGTCGTTGCGGTAGATGGTCACGGTATCCCCGGTGCCCACCACGGCGGAGTCCTGCTTGGTGGAGCCGCTGGCAGTCTTCACCTGGGCATAGCCCCCCACGATGTTCAGGTTCTTCACAAAGTCGGAGACCTTGGTGCCCAAGGTGATGCCCGAGACCTGCTTGGACCCGCTGACCTTGTACTTGGGCTTGACGGAGAAGGAGTCCGAGCCGCCGGAGCTGCCCTCCCGGGCAATGGTGAGGGTAAAGACCCGCTGGGTGCCGTTTTGGGCAGTGACCGTCACCTTCACCGTGTTGGCCCCCACCTTCAGCTGCACCGTCCCGGCGCCGCTGACCTTGGCGGTGGACGCCTTGGGGGTGGCGGTGATGGTGACGGAGGAGACGGAGTTGGGCACCACTACACTGTAAGAGGTGGTGTCGTTGTCAAAGCCCGGGGTGAGGGCGTAGTTGCCCACCTTCAAGGTGCTCAGGCGGTTGTCCGGGGAGCCGTCCCCGGTGGGCTGGGCACAGGGGCTGCTGGGCATATTGTCATACACGGGGATGGAGAACACCAGGGGGGACTGGCGCAGCTCCTCGCTGTACCCCCCGGCCAGACTCAGACCCTCGGAGGCAGCGCCCCACACACTGGTCATATACCGATGGGTAAAGGGGTTGTCCCCCTGGGCGTTGAACCGCTTTAAGTACATGGTGTCCTGTCCGGCGGTGACGTAGCCGTTGGCGTAGAACTGGGCACCGCCGCTGATGGCCCGCACCCGGCTGTTCCAGGGCCGTCCATAGCTGGTGCCCGTGCCGCTGGAGCCGCCCTTGGCGTAAATGAGGCCGTTTTTCACCGCAGTGTTGCCGCCTCCGGCCACAGCGCCGATGTTGTAGAAGTTAAAATATCCCTCAAAGCCGGGGGCCTTGCCGGAAATGCTGTCGCTGAGCCCCTTGGTGCCCTGCTCCTGGATGATCATGGCGGCCAGCACGTAGGGGTTGACCCCCACCTTCTTGCCCGCATCATAGATCACCTGAGGGTAATAAATTCGCTTGCCGTCGGTGTCGGTGACGGTGGCATCCAGGAAGGTGCCGTCCACCAGCCGCTCCACCCCCGCCACGCTCTGCACCTGGGCGTCATAGCTCTGGAGGAGGAACTGGAAGATGCTGTTCTGGGTCAGGAAGTTCCGGGGGTCCATGTAGTAGGCCACGATCTCCCGGGAGGCGGCCACCCAGCCGCCGGTGTCAAATTCCGTCCACTTTCCCGTATCCCAGTTGTAGGCCTTGGGGTCGGTGGACTTCCAGCTGGACTTGGAGGAGGACTGCACCAGACTGTTGCCGATTTTGGACTCCTGGTCCACGGCGTAGTTCCAGTCAAAGCCGTTGTGGTCGGCCTTGAACACCCACTCGGGGTACATGGCGTGGAGCACCTTCAACCCGCTCCAATAGGACTCGGGGAAGCCCTGCTGTTTGAGGTAGGCCTCAAACTCCTTGTCATCCACACCGCCGTCAATGAGCTTGATATAGGTGCTGATGACGTATCCGGTGCCGCCGTTGTAGTCAATGGCATACCAGGTGGCACCGTCTGAGGCCTTTTTCTCCCCGGTGATGGTGACGGTGGTGCCGTCGTAAATGAGGCCCAGCCGGGTGTACGAGGTTCCCGCTCCCGCACGCACGCTCAGGCCCACCTCGGTGCCAGTGACCACGCCGTAGCGCACGCCTCCGGCATACACCGCCACAAAGGCGGACAGAACCACCACGCAGGCAAAAAACACCGCCGCCAGCCCTGCCAGCGTCCGTGTTTTCTTCTCCATTCTTCTTCCACTTTGCAACATACGCTCTCCTCGTTCTCTTCCACACCGGGCTGCTTTTTGACAAAGACCGCCCAATTCTTCCATATAATGCCATATTTCAGGGTGCAATGCGCCCATTACTAAACACTCGACAAATATTTTATAAGATGAGGCCTCCCTTGTCAACCAAGGGAGGGGCTAAGCGTGTCGAAAAAGTTCGACACGCTTCTCAAAAATGCAAGCATTTTTTCGAGGGGATGCAGCCCGCTGCATGCATAATTGGGTCAAAGGGCGACCCAATTCCACACTGGCGGGCTGATAGGTGTATTTTCCCATGCGCATGTCCTGGGAAAATACTTGATTTCAATTTATTTTCCCATCTGCGGATGGGAAAACTCTGCCGAGGGCTTTCCTGGCTCAGTTATGGAGCTCGGCGGCAATCAGGTCCACACAGTCGTCCAAATAGCGGCGCAGGGGCTGCTCGCCCCCCATGGCGATGCGGATGCCGCAGCGGTTGGCGGGGATGAGCACCTTGATGGCGGGGCTGTCCCCCACCGCCTGGGCCATGCGGGGGGAGATCTCCCCCATCAAACCGTTGGCCATGAGGATGGCCACGGACCCCACCACGAAGTCCGCCTTCCCCACATTGAAGATCACCGCATTCTCTCCGGTGGCGCCGTCCTCGGCGCCACCCTTGAGCATGGCCTCAGTGGCGGCGGAGTTGGTGCCCACCGCCCGCACGTGCACCTGGGGCAGCCGCTCCCTGAGCCGGGCCACCAAAGCCTTGCCCATGCCGCCGCCGTGGCCGTCCACCACCACCACCAGGGGTCTTGTGTCCCGCATGTTGTCTCCTCCTCATTGGATCTGTTTTTATATATGATACCACATTTCCCCTCCCCTGCCAATGCGGACGGGGTCAGGATTGATTTTCCTGGTTGAATGGTGTAAACTATCTTGTAATGCTCTCATATTTCCGAAGATTTTGTCAGGAGGGAAGCCTATGTCCCATCCGTATTCCCATTATCAGGAAAGCGCCGCCTATCTGAGGGCTCAGCTGGGGGAATTTGTCCCCAAAGTGGCCCTGATTCTAGGCTCCGGCCTGGGGGATCTGGCCCAGGAGGTGGAGAACGCCGTGGCAGTTCCCTACGCCTCCATTCCCCACTTTCCCCGCTCCACTGCCCCCGGACATGTGGGGCAGCTGGTCTTTGGCACCTTGGCAGGCAAGCCCGTGGCGGTGATGCAGGGCCGGGTGCACCACTACGAGGGGTACTCCTATGAGGATGTGGCCTATGGCGTGCGGGTGCTGCGGCTGTTGGGGTGCGACACCCTGCTGGTGACCAACGCCGCCGGGTGCGTCCGTCCAGACTGGAACGCCGGGGACATCATGCTCCTCACCGACCAGATCAAGCTGGGCGGGGAGTCCCCGCTGCGGGGGGAGAACCTCCCGGAATTTGGGGTGCGCTTCCCCGATGCCTCCCATCTGTACACCCCCCGGCTCCAAGAGGTGGCCCGCCAGGTGGCCCAGGAGCTGGGTAGCCCCCTGCGGGAAGGGGTATACTATTACAGCTTCGGGCCCCAGTATGAGACTCCCGCCGAGATTCGGGCCATCCGGGCCCTGGGGGGAGATGCGGTGGGCATGTCCACCGCCCCCGAGGTCATCGTGGCCGCCCACTGTGGCATGGAGGTGCTGGGCTTCTCCCTGCTGTCCAACCTAGCCGCCGGGATGCTGCCCAAGCCCTTGAGCGAAGAGGAAGTGCTGGAGGCGGGCAAAGCCGCCCGGCACCGGTTTGTACCCCTGGTCCTGGGCTGTCTGGCCCAGTTATAAGGAGGAACCTATGTCCGTACTATTTACCAATGTCACCGCCGTCCTCATGGACGAGGCGGGGACCATTCTCAAAAACGGCTATGTCCAGGTGGAGGGTACCTCCATCACCTATGTGGGCACCGACCGCCCCCAGGGCGACGTTGACCGGGTGGTGGACTGCTCGGGCAAGGTGATGATGCCCGGCCTGGTGAACGCCCACACCCACCTGCCCATGACCCTTATGCGGGGGTATGGCGGGGGCTGCGACTTGCAGACCTGGCTCCACGACTACATCTTCCCCGCCGAGGGCAAGCTGGACCCCCGGGCGGTGCAGGCCGGGGCGGGGCTGGGCCTGGCGGAGATGATCGCCTCCGGCATCACCTGCGTGGCGGATATGTACATGTTCACCTCCACCATCGCCCAGGAGATTTTGAAGTCCGGCATCAGCGCCAACCTGTCCTGTGGCGGAGTGTATTTTGGCGACCCGGCCGACTTTAACCCCGATACCTGCGGGGACTGCGTGGCTCAGCGGGCCCTCACCGAGGAGTTCCACGGGGCGGGAGACGGGCAAATCCTCCTAGACGCCTCCATCCACGGAGAGTACACCTCCTCCGCCCCCCTGTGGCAGTGGATGGCCCAGTTCGCCCACGACCATCACCAGCGCATGCACGTGCATGTGTCCGAGACCCGCAGCGAGCACCAGGCCAGCTTAGACCGCCACGGCCTCACCCCCATCCAGACGCTGAACCAGTACGGGGTGTGGGACAACGGCGGCATTGCCGCCCACTGTGTGTACACCACCCCGGAGGACTGGGCCATCATGGCGGAAAAAGGGGTGTCCTGCGTCCACAATCCCTACTCCAACCTGAAGCTGGGTTCGGGCATTGCCCCCATCCCTGATATGCTCCAGGCCGGGGTGAATGTGGCTCTGGGCACCGACGGCATGTCCTCCCACAACAGCGCCGACCTGTTTGCCGATCTAAAGCTGGCGGCGCTGCTGCCCAGCGGGGTGCGCTGCACCCCCGGGGTGATCACTCCCCGGCAGGCCCTGGAGATGGCCACGGTGGCAGGTGCCCGAGCGCTGGGCCGTCCCACGGGCCAGATTGCCGTGGGCAAGGTGGCGGACCTTATCTTGTTGGACTTCACCGCCCCCAACCTCACCCCCTGCCATGACGTGGTGGAAAACCTGGTGTTTGCCGCCCACGGCTCCAATGTGGTGATGAATATGGCCCGGGGCAACATCATATATGAAAACGGTACCTTCCACACGCTGGATGTGGAGCGGATTCAGGCCGAGGTCCGGGACTATGCCCTCCCCCTCCTCTTCCACTGACCCTGGACTTCTTGGTGAAAGGTTGAGATCATGTCAAATCCCACTTCCAAAAACAAAAATAATACCTTCTTTGGCGGCGCCGCCATTCTGGCCGCCGGTATTGTCATTGTCAAGCTCATTGGAGCGCTGTACAAGATTCCCCTGGGCAACATCCTGGGGGAGGCGGGGTTCTCCGACTTCAACACCGCCTACTACATCTACTCCCTGCTCATCACCGTCTCCACCGGCGGTCTGCCTGTGGCCCTGTCCAAGATGATCTCGGAGGCCCACGCCCTGGGCCGTCACAATCAGGTGCAAAAGACCTTCCGGGTGGCCTTTCTCACCTTCCTGGCCCTGGGCACCATCAGCTTCTGCCTCATGTTCTTCTTCCCCCAGCAGCTGGCAAACCTGATGAACAACTCCCGGAGCTGGTACTCCATCCGGGCCCTGGCCCCCGCCATTTTCTTCCTGTGCCCCCTGTCTGCCATGCGGGGCTACTTCCAGGGCCACTCCATCATGACTCCCACGGCCGTGTCCCAGATCATCGAGGCCCTGAGCAAGCTGGTTATTGGCCTGACTTTGGCCTATTTCCTGCTCAAATCCTCCAACAATGAGTCCGTGGCCGCCGCTGGCGCCATCTTCGGCGTGTCCGTGGGCTGCGCCCTGGGCATGCTGTACACCGCCTTCTGCTTCCGCTCCCACCATGGGAGCACCCCGGTGGGGCAGGACAAACCGGAGTCCTCCAAGAAAATTTTCCGCACCCTGCTCCAACTGGCCATTCCCATCACCCTGGGCTCCTCGGTGATCGGCCTGGTGAACCTCATTGACACCAGCATGATCTATGGGCGGCTCCAGGACGGGGCTGGCTTTACCGAGCTGGAGGCCCGCTCCCTCAAGGGCGTCTTTGACCAGGCGGCCACCCTGTACAACCTGCCCTCTTCCTTCATGGTGCCTCTCACCGCCTCCATCATCCCCGCCGTGTCGGCGGCTCAGGCGGTGAAGAACCGGAAGCTGGGAGCCCAGATCAGCGAGACTGCCCTGCGCACCACCGCCCTGCTGGCCATTCCCGCCGGCGTGGGTCTGTTTGTGCTCAGTGAGCCCATCATGCGGCTGCTCTACCCCACCACCGACGTGGAGCTGGGCGGCTGGATGCTGTCCGTGCTGGGCATCGCCGTCATCTTTGTGTGCTTCATGCTGGTGTGCAACGCCATCATGCAGGCCCACCGCCTGGTGACCATTCCCATGGTCACCACCATCATTGGGTGCCTGTTCAAGCTGCCCATCAACTACATTCTGGTGGGCAACAAGAACATCAACATCCACGGCGCTCCGGTGAGCACCCTGGTGTGCTTTGCCATCATCGCCGTGCTGGACCTCATCATCATCAAGCGCACCCTGCCCCGCTCTCTGAGCCTGACCCGAGCCTTCGGCAAGCCCCTGGTGTCCGCGGTCGTCATGGGTCTGGCAGTGTGGGCCTGCTATGGCCTGTCCTCCTCCGTCCTGGGTGGCATGTCCGCCTTCCAGACCGCCGCCAAAACCCTGAGCAACTCGGGCAACGCCATTTGCACCCTCTTCTCCGTGGGTGTGGGCGGCCTGGTGTACCTGGCGCTGGTGGTGCTGCTCCGGGCCATCTCTCCCCAGGACTTGAAGTTTATGCCCAAGGGCGACAAGATTGGCCGCCTGCTGCGCATCACCCCCGCCGAATAACTTCCCCGGCAAAAAGGTTCCATTTTGAAATAATTCTTGCATTGTAGGTGATAGTATGGTAGATTTTTCTCTCAAGGACAAGTACAACGTCCAAGATCTCGTTGACATTGTCAAGGTACTGCGGGCTCCCGGCGGCTGCCAGTGGGACGCCCAGCAGACCCATGAGTCCATCCGCCGCAACTTCCTGGAGGAGGCCTACGAAGTGGCCGAGGCCATTGACCAGCAGTCCACCGAGCACCTCCAGGAGGAGCTGGGTGACGTGCTGCTCCAGGTGGTGTTCCACACCTCCATTGAGGAGGAGGAGGGCCGCTTCAACCTGGACGACGTGGCCAACGGCGTATGCCAGAAGCTCATCTTCCGCCACCCCCACGTGTTTGGGGATGTGACCGTCTCCTCCACCGGGGAGATTTTGGCCAACTGGGAGGAACTGAAGAAGAAGGAGAAGGGCCAGGCCACCCAAGCCGACGCCGTAGACGCCGTGGCCCGCTCCCTGCCCGCACTGTGGCGGGCGGAGAAGGTGCAGAAGAAGGCCGCTAAGGTGGGCTTCGACTGGGACAGCGTGGACGGCGCGGTGGACAAGCTCTCCGAGGAACTGGGCGAGGTGAAAGAGGCCATCGCTGGCCACGGAGACCCCGCCGAGGAGCTGGGGGACCTGCTCTTTGCCGCCGTGAATGTGGCCCGCTTTTTGAAGGTGGACCCGGAGGACGCCCTCCAGGCCGCCTGTGACAAATTTGCCGCCCGGTTCCGCCGGGTGGAGGAGGCGGTCACCGCCCAGGGCAAGCAGATGGAGGACATGAGCCTCACCGAGCTGGACGACATCTGGAACGCCATCAAGCACCAGCCTTGAATTGTAGACCATTAGGAGGAACAAACGACCATGAACAAAGCTGATCTCATCAACGCCGCCGCTGAAAAGGCTGGGCTGTCCAAGAAGGACACCGAGGCCGCCCTCAACGCCGCCCTGGAGGCCATTACCCAGGCCCTGGCCCAGGAGGAGAAGGTGCAGCTGGTGGGGTTTGGCTCCTTTGAGGTGAAGAGCCGTGCCGCCCGCATTGGCCGCAACCCCCACACCAAGGAGCAGATCAACATCCCCGCATCCAAGACCCCTGTGTTCAAGCCCGGCAAGGCGCTGAAGGACAGCATCGGAGCATAAGGAGAAACATAGGAGGATTTCTATGAGACTTGACAAGTGGTTGAAGGTGTCCCGGCTCATCAAGCGGCGCACCGTGGCCAATGAGGCCTGTGACAACGGCCGCATCACCGTGGGGGGCCGGGTGGTAAAGGCCTCCTACGAGGTGAAGGTGGGGGACATCCTGGAGATGAAGTTTGGCGAGAAGGCCATCCGGGTGGAAGTGCTGTCCACCGCCGACATTGTGGGCAAGGCGGATGCCAGCGCCATGTATCAGCAGCTATAAAAGGCAAAAAACGTGGGAGTACCCTGGGTGCTCCCACGTTTTTGCATTTCTTATATGTCCCGCCTTGACGAACTTATTCTTTCTTTTTTGTCTTGTACAGGCTTGCCAGCCTGGTGGGGACGCTTCCCGCTGGGGGTTTCTTTTGAGCGGGCAAAAGAAACCAAAACCCGCTTAGGGCGTTCCCCCCTAAGAACCTCCCTGGGGTACGAGGTTGGAACTGCGTCAAGCTGGTGTTCGGCCCGTCACCCTTGCTGTGGCCCCTGTCACTGCCACTACACCAGGCCACCTTTGGCAGCTGGCCCTACAGCCGGGCGGTTTCCACCTCCGGGCCTACCCTGACCAAGCGGCGTTCCCGCCGCCGGGAGTCAGGCCACCGACAGCTGGGAACAGCGGTGCACCAGGGTGAGGCCCTGGCAGTAGAAGTAGTATTTGTCAGAGAAGTCGGTGCTTTCTGTGGAATTTCCACGCCATCTATGTGACCCCACCGGGCCAAGGGCCGAAACAAGGAGGACGCAGGGGCTCCCAGTACCGCGGGGTGGATTCCACAAGGCGGGGGAAGGCCCCGCCTTTGGCGGTCTTTGGTGACTTTCTGGCGGCAGAAAGTTACCCCAGCGGAGCGTCCCCGACTGGGGCGCTGGCTTCTGCAAGGAAATCGGAGAAGGACAATCCCTCTGTCACAGCGAAGTCCTGAGAATCAGGCGGACTCTTCTGCCAGATTCCCAGTATACAGCTGATAATACTTGCCCTTCTTTTCAATCAGCTCGTCATGGGTGCCCCGCTCGATGATACGGCCCTGCTCCATAACCATGATGCAGTCGGCGTTGCGCACGGTGGACAGGCGGTGGGCAATGACAAAGGTGGTGCGCCCGGTCATCAGAGCGTCCATGCCGTCCTGCACCAGCCGCTCGGTACGGGTATCGATGGAAGAGGTGGCCTCGTCCAGAATGAGCACGGGCGGATCGGCCACGGCGGCCCGGGCGATGGCCAGCAGCTGCCGCTGACCCTGGCTTAGGTTGGCCCCGTCTCCGGTGAGCATGGTGTCATACCCGTCAGGCAGGCGGCGGATGAAGCCGTCGGCGTTGGCCAGCCGGGCGGCGGCCATGCACTCCTCGTCGCTGGCCTCCATGTTACCGTATCGGATGTTCTCCATCACCGTGCCGGTGAACAGGTGGGTGTCCTGGAGCACGATGCCCAGGGAGCGGCGCAGGTCCGCCTTCTTGATCTTGTTGATGTTGATGCCGTCGTAGCGAATCTTGCCGTCGGCAATGTCATAAAAGCGGTTGATGAGGTTGGTAATGGTGGTCTTGCCTGCACCCGTGGCGCCCACAAAGGCGATCTTCTGTCCCGGTTTGGCCCACAGGCTGATGTCGTGGAGCACCATTTTATCCGGGGTGTAGCCGAAGTCCACGTGGTCCAGCACCACGCTGCCCTCCAGCTTGGTGTAGGTAACGGTGCCGTCGGCTTTGTGGGGGTGACGCCAGGCCCACACGTTGGTGCGGTGGTCGGCCTCGGAGAACTGGCCGTTGGCGTCCTCCTTGGCGTTCACCAGCTCCACATAGCCCTGGTCGGCCTCGGGCTCCTGGTCCATGAGGTCAAAGACACGGGCAGCACCAGCGGCGGCGGTGACCACGAAGTTCACCTGCATACTCACCTGGCTGATGGGCTGGGTAAAGCTCTTGTTCAGGCCCACGAAGGTGATGACGGTGCCCAGGGTCACTCCGCCCATGCCGTTGATGGCCAGCAGAGCGCCCACAATGGCCACCAGAGCGTAGCTGAGCCAGCCGATGTTGTTGTTGATGGGCATGAGCAGGTTGGCGTAGCGGTTGGCCTTGTTGGCGCTCTCCCGCAAGGCCTGGTTGACACGGCGGAAGTCAGCCATGGCCGCCTCCTCGTGGCAGAACACCTTGACCACCTTCTGGCCGTCCAGCATCTCTTCAATGAAGCCGTCCACAATGCCCAGATCTCGCTGCTGCTCCACGTAGTGCTTGCCAGAGAGCTTGGAGAAGGTGGCGGTGACCCACAGCATCACCAGGGCAGTGAGTACCGAGATGACGGTGAGGGAGGGACAGATGATAATCATGGTGATGAGGGTGGCCACCATGGTGATGATGGAGTTGATGCCCTGGGGAATGCTCTGGCTGAGCAGCTGGCGCAGGGTGTCCACGTCGTTGGTGTACACCGACATGATGTCCCCGTGGGGGTGGGTGTCAAAGTACTGGATGGGCAGGGACTCCATCTTGGAAAACAGGTCGTTGCGCAGGTGGCGCATGGTGCCCTGGCTGACGTTGACCATGGTGCGGTTGTAGCCGAAAGAGGCCGCAATACCCACCACCATGATGATGGCCAGCTTGATGATCTCCCCGGCCAAGCCGCTGAAATCCGGATTCACGCTGCCGATCAGAGGCACGATGTAGTCGTCCACCAGGGTCTGGGGGAAGGTGGCGGCCAACACAGTGGCCACCGCCGAGATCAGAATACACACAATGACCAGGGCAAACATGGGTCCGTAGTAGTGGAGCATATAGCCCAAAATCCGGTTCAGGACCCCCATGGCGCCCCCATTGCGTTTGGTTTGATTCTTCACAATGAGACCTCCTTGTGTTATGCGGGCTGGTCGAAGTCGCCGCCGCCCTTGACCTGGGAGTCGTAGATCTCCCGGTAGATGGCGTTGCTCTCCAGCAGATGTTCATGGGTGTCAAAGGCATCCACCCGGCCGTTGTCCAGCACCAGAATCCGGTCGGCGTGCTCCACACTGAACACCCGCTGGGCAATGATGACCTTGGTGGTGCCGGGGATTTGCTTGGCCATGGCCGCACGGATGCGGGCATCGGTGGCGGTGTCCACGGCGGAGGTGGAGTCGTCCAGAATCAAAATCTTGGGCTTTTTCAGAAGGGCCCGGGCGATGCACAGACGCTGCTTCTGGCCGCCGGATACGTTGGAGCCGCCCCGGTGGATGTAGGTGTGGTAGCCCTCGGGGAGTCGGTCAATGAACTCGTCGGCACAGGCCGCCTGACAGGCCGCCACGCACTCTTCCTCGGTGGCATCGGGGTTGCCCCAGCGCAGGTTTTCCAGGATGGTACCGGAGAAGAGGGTGTTCTTTTGCAGCACCACCGACACCTGGTTGCGCAGGGCCTCCATGTCGTAGCGGCGCACGTCCAGGCCGCCCACCTTCACGGTGCCCTGAGACACATCGTACAGCCGACAGATGAGGTTGACCAGGCTGCTCTTGCCTGAGCCAGTGCCGCCGATGACGCCGATGGTCTCCCCGGACCGGATGTGCAGGTCGATGTGAGACAGGGCGTTCTTGTCGCTGCCCCGCTTGTAGGAGAAGGACACATCGTCAAAGTCGATGCTGCCGTCCGCCACTTCCATGACGGGCTGCTCCGGCTCGGTCAGGTCGGGGGTCTCAGAGAGCACTTCCCCAATCCGTCGGACGCTGGCCATGGACATGCTGATCATCACCACCACCATGGACAGCATCATCAGGCTCATGAGCAGGGACATGATGTAGCTGAACAGGCTGGTGAGGTCGCCGGTGGTCATATCCCCGGCCACAATGAACTGCGCGCCCAACCAAGAAGCGGAGAGAATGCAGAAGTACACCGCCAACATCATGGCGGGGTTGTTGAAGGCCAGCAGCCCCTCGGCCTTGACGAACATCTTATACAGGTTGCCGGAGGCCTTGGAGAACTTGCGGTTCTCATAGCCCTCCCGCACGAAGGCCTTCACCACACGGATGGCGGAGATGTTCTCCTGGACGCTGGCGTTGAGGTCGTCGTACTTCTGGAACACCCGGTTGAAGATGTTCAGAGTCACCACCATGATGGCACCCAGCACCACCACCAGGAACACCACCGCAAAGAGGAACATCTGGCTGGTGGCGGGACTGATGAACAGGCACATGGCGAAGCTGAACACAAACAGCATGGGGGCCCGCACCGCCACACGAATCACCATCATAAAGGCGTTTTGTACGTTGGTGATGTCGGTGGTCATGCGGGTGACCAGTCCGGGGACGCTGAACTTGTCGATGTTGGAAAAGGAAAAGGTTTGAATGCGCGCATAGATGGCCTCCCGGAGATTGGCGGACAGTCCGGAGGACGCGCTGGCGGCGTACTTACCAGCCAGAGCGCCAAACAGCAAGCTCACCAGGGCCAACACCACCATGATGATACCGTAGCGGTACACCACCGGCAGATTGGCCTTCTCCAGCCCCTCATCAATGAGCCGTGCCGTGATGAAGGGCAGGAGGATCTCCATCAAAACCTCCAGCGCAGTCAGGCCAATACACAGGAAGGTATCCTTGCGGTACTGCCTGAGCTGTTGCAGAACTTTTTTCACGTGATTTGCCTCCTTTGGGGGACGACGGAATCTCCCGTCCCAGGTGGCTGGTTCGCCATAAAACATCAATCAACCTGGGATATTCCGTCTAAAATGTTTCGTATTTTCCTTATGCCCCTTTATTATATACCACACATCCCCCTTGTAAGGGAAATTCAAATCTGTTATTATCTATAAAAGACTTTTATTGTTGTATGGATTCGGAGGGAATCTCTCATGAACACCACGCAGCTGGAGTGCTTTTTGGCGGTGGCCGACTATCTCAACTTCTCCCGGGCGGCCCAGCACCTGCGCCTGACTCAGCCCGCCGTCAGCCACCAGGTGAAGACCCTGGAGGATGAGCTGGGGGTGGCGCTGTTCCAGCGCACCAGCAAAAAGGTGCGCCTGACCCAGGAGGGGCACATGTTCTTGCAGTATGCGGGGAAGATTCTCCAGCTGTCCAACATCTCCCGGATGCGGGTGAAGGGCTGCTATGAGGCCCGGCCCATGCGCTTGGGGCTGGGGTGCCGCAGCACGGCGGACCTGCGGCTGCTGCGCCCGGCTCTGGAGCGGCTGCGCCAGGAGGAGGAGCGGATTTTGCCCATGATTCGCCTGATTCCCCTCAGTGCCCTGGACAATCTGCTCACCGAAGGGGACATTCAGGTGCTGTTCACCTTCCAGGAGACCGCCCCGCAAAATAGCGTCTATCGGGAGCTGCTGCGCAGTCCGGTGGTGTTTGTCTGCCGGGAGGACCACCCCCTGGCCCAGTGCGAGACGGTGACGGTGGAGCAGCTGAAAGAGGGTGGCCTCATCGCCGCCTGTCGGCCCCCGCTGTGTCCCCCGTCGGTGTTTGCCCTGCAGGGGCAGATCGTCACCTCCAAGCCCCCGGAGGAGGTCATTTTCTGCGAGAGCCAGGAGGTGCTCTTCACCCTGGTGGAGACGGGGTACGCCTTCTCCATCATGGCCGACTTCCCCCAGCTGCGTGCCCCGCAGCTGCGCTATATCCCCATCCAGGGGTGTGAGCCCCTCTCCTTCGGGGTGTCCTACCTGCGGGGCAATCGGGGGCAGACCCTGCGGCGGTTTCTCTCCGTTTTGGAGGAAAGCATTCAAATGAAGAACGAAGAATGAAAAATGAAGAATGCAAGCCCTGGGGTACAGCGCACCATATAGGCTCCCTTGTGTAAAGGGAGGCTTTTCGCAATTCCCATCAAGCACAAAAAACACCGTTGTAAAGGAAACTTCTCCTTCACAACGGTGTTTTTCTTATTTTTCCAGCTGTTTCAAATGGGCTTTACAGATGAGATTGATGTACTGGGACAGGGAGCGGTCACAGTCCTCCGCCAGCACCTTCAGCTTTTCCACCACGTCCTCATCCAGGGTGATGCTCACCTTTTGTTTTAATGGCTTCATACGATTACCTCATATCCTTTTCCGCTAGTATAGCATTCTATGCGATATTAGGTTGATTATTCCTTCTTAATAGTATAAAGTAGGATTAGAGGTGATTGACATGGAACTATACCAGGAATTGCTGCTAACTCTCCTACAACAGCAGCACATACAGGTGACCTTTCCTGATCTCAATATCAGCGCCCAGGATTTTGTGGAATGCCAATGCTATCAAGCCCTAAACGAAATCAAGACTGTCATACAGGATGACAGTCTTGACGATGGTGAATGTTTCGCAAAAATCGAAGAAATTATACAAATCTTCGAGAATATTGGAAGTACCGGTGGTTTACGCCACGATTTTGGATAATTCTTTACCGCAGGAATCCGTCCAGAATCTTCTGCTCGGCCTCCTCCTCGGTGAGGCCCAGCGTCATGAGCTTCAGGAGCTGATCTCCGGCAATCTTGCCGATGGCCGCCTCGTGGATGAGCTGGGCGTCGGTGTGGCCCGCCACAATGGCAGGGATGGAGCTGACCTTGGCGTGATCCATAATGATGGAGTCGCACTGGACGTGGCCGAAGCAGGGGGCATCCCCCTGCACCTGGGGATAGAACACCTGCACGGAGTTGTCCTGGGCCACGGACCGGGAGATCACCTGGGTGCGGGCCCCCTCCCCCTTCATGATGACCTCCATTTTGCTCTCGGCAAACTGGTCGCCGTGGGTGAGCAGACGCTCGGTGACCACTGCCTCGGCATTGGCCTCCATCTCCACCTTGGTGTAGCGGCGAGTGGAGTCCACGCCCCGAATCTGCACCGTCTCCAGCTGGATGGAGGCGCCCTCCTCCAGGTAGATGATGGTGTGGGGATTGAGAATGCGCTTTCCGGTGCCCTCACCCTCGCCGTAGTGCTTCTCCACATAGCGCACCTTGGCATTCTTGCCCACGTAGAAGGTGTGGACGCCGTCGTGCTGAGCGGTCTCACAGCCGGAGTTGTGGATGCCGCAGCCAGCCACAATGCTCACATCGCTGTTCTCGCCGATGTGGAAGTCGTTGTACACCAGGTCGGTGAGACCGGTCTGGGTGACGATGACGGGGATGTGCACCGACTCGTTGACGGTGCCGGGGGCGATGTGAATGTCGATGCCCGGCTTGTCCTCTTTGCTCTCAATGACAATGTTGGCGGAGTTGCTGCGCCCCTCCAACTGGCCGTTCTTACGGATGTTATACGCCCCCTGGGGCACACGCTCCAGGTCTGCGATCTCCCGGAGCAGATGGGTGTCGATGGAATTCATGCCTGGGCTCCTCCCTTCACAAAGGCGCACCCGGATTGGGTGTTTTCCAGAATCTTGGGGAACATCTCCTCTTTGGCCCCCCGCTCCACCACCTCGCCCCCGGCGATCATAACGATTTCGTCGGCCAGGTTGATGATGCGCTCCTGGTGGGAGATGATGATGATGGTGGCTTGCCGCTTCTCGTGGATATAGCGGAAGGTCTCGGTGAGCTTGGCAAAGCTCCACAGGTCAATGCCCGCCTCCGGCTCGTCGAAAATCATCAGGGGAGACTTCCGGGCCAGAATGGTGGCGATCTCAATGCGCTTGACCTCGCCGCCGGACAGGGAGTTGTCCACCTCCCGGTCGATATAGTCGGCGGCGCACAGTCCCACCTGGGTCAGCAGCTGGCAGCCCTCGGCGTGGGTGAGCTGGTCGTTGCCCGAGGCCAGGCTCAGCAGGTCCCACACCCGCAGGCCCTTGAAGCGGGGGGGCTGCTGGAAGCCGTAGCTGATGCCCCGGCGGGCCCGCTCGGTGATATTCAGATTGGTGATGTCCTCCCCGTTCCAGATGATCTGGCCGGAGGTGGGCTGGTTGAGACCCATGATGGTCTTGGCCAGGGTGGTCTTGCCGCCGCCGTTGGGGCCGGTGACCACCAGGAAGGTGCCGTCCTGGACGTTCAGGGACACATCCTTCAAAATCTCCTTCTGACTGCCCTCTCCCTCCACAGAGAAGGTCAGATGTTTCAGTTCCAACATAGTGCAAATCTCCCGTTTGAAGCCGTCCCCCGTGGGAGGGACGGCTTATAATTCATAGTTTTCTTATATGTTTTGCTAGTATATCATGATTATACCCATCTGTCAACCGTGGCAATCCCTGGATTGGGGCATAGAATGGGGTATTTAGGAGGTGTTTTCCCATGGATGAGATCATGAATTCCCGTTCCCAGAGCCAGGAGGTCTTTGAGCGGGTGTGGGCCCGGGTCATGGGCTCCGCCGCGCCCCAGACCGCTGCCCAGCCCCAGCCGGAGCCGGTCTCCCAGCCCGCCCCCGAGGCCCAACCGGTCATGGCCCCCCAGACCATGGCCGCTCCCCCTCAGCGGCCCCACCCGGCGCCCCCCAGACCCCAGCCTCAGCCCAAGACCTGCTGTCTGCGCCAGCAAGTGCTGGACAGCCTGGAGCAGTGGCAGCTGGCCCGACTGCTCAGCCGCCGGGCGGGGAAGCAAAGCCGCCAAATGTCCAACGTGGCCGCACAGCTCCACCAGCAGGCTAAGCAGCTCTCGGCGGCCTACTTCCTCCAGTCCGGGGTGCGCTACTGGCCGGTGGCCCAGCTCACCGCCCCCCGGATGACCACCTACGTAGGGGGCCTGCGCCAGCTCTATCAGCGCAACCAGGCCCTCACCCAGGAGTTCCAGACCTGCCGAGCCAAGGCGGGCAGTCCCGACCTCATGCAACTCTATGGTCAACTTGCTCAGGAGGGCGTGAAGCGGGCGGCCCTGCTGCGCCAGCTGCTGGAACAGACCGGGATGTGACCTTGCGCATTCCCCCGACACCATGCTATACTAAAGTCCGACGGCATTGGGCCGCCGGACTTTTTCAACAAAGGAAGCGATCTGTGTGGAACACGTAGTAAATGACGCCGTGGAACAGGCTCTGGCCCTGCTGGCCATTGACAGCCCCTCCGGCTACACCGAAACGGTGGCACAATATGCATACAATCATCTGAAAGACCTGGGTTTTGAACCCCAATACACCCGGAAAGGGGCCGTTCTGGTAAACCTCACCCCCAACCTGCCCCAGGCGGGCGGCCTGCTGCTGCTGGCCCACCTGGACACCCTGGGCGGCATGATCTCCCGCATCACCGGGGAGGGCCGCATCCACATTGTCAACGTGGGCGGCCTGCGCCCCCACAACTGCGAGGGGGAAAACGTGCGCATCCGCACCCGGGATGGCAAGGTGTACACCGGCACCTTCCAGCTCCACAACCCCTCCGCCCACGTCAACCCCGACTATTCCGACACCCCCCGCACCTTCGACACCATGGAGGTGGTGCTGGACGAGGAGGTGGAGAGCCGGGAGGACGTGAAGGCCCTGGGCATCTCCAACGGGGATGTGGTGTGCTTTGACCCCCGCACCACTGTCACCCCCTCGGGGTACATCAAGAGCCGCTTCTTGGACGATAAGCTGTCTGCTGGTATCCTCCTGGCCCTGGCCCGCCAGGTGGCCAATGGGGACGTGACCCCCACCCGGCCGGTGTGGCTCCACCTCACCGGATATGAGGAAGTGGGCCACGGCGGCTCCACCTCCGTTCCCGCTGGCATCACCGACGTGGTGGCGGTGGACATGGGCTGTGTGGGGGACAACCTGGAGGGCGAGGAGCGCAAGGTGTCCATCTGCGCCAAGGATGGCCGCTCCCCCTATGACTACGCCCTCACCAGCCAGCTCATTGAGGCTGCTAAGCAGAGCGGCGCGGACTACGCCGTGGACATCTTCACCAACTACGGCTCGGACGCCGACGCCACCCTCTCCGCCGGGTATGAGGTGCGCCACGGCCTCATCGGCCCCGGGGTGTTCGCCTCCCACGGCTACGAGCGCAGCCACAAGAAGGGTGTGCTGAGCACGTTGAAGCTGCTGGATGCCTTTGTGAAAATCTAATCGGACTGGAAAAGAAGGTACAGCCTAGAAACATCAAGGCTGTACCTTCTTTTTATCACTGATACGAAGGACAATTCTCCTTACACCTGTGGCATTGGGATTTTGATTTCTTTTCCGATGTGCAAGCGGGTTAGTTCCGCTAACTTTTGGGACAATTCATCCAGTGTTCTTTGCAGACAAATCGCATTTGCATCTTGGCGTAGCGTCTCTGTGTTCTCTAGAACCTGTATATCAAACACGCTAGCTGTTTTTATATAAATCCTTATTGCTTTCTCTTCCCCACCAATCTCCAATTCGGCGATACAACGAACGGCCCTATTCTTCTCCAAGTCCTTAGAAATTCCCACCGATGTAGACAAAGTAGCCTCTCCATGGAAATCATTGCTGCCATGTAGGCGCGTAAAATCCAGTTCAGATTTCAAGATTAATGTCTCTCGATACTTAAATTCATTCATCTTGTCACACCCCCACTGCCACAGGAAGGCAATAATCTCTGGAGTCTTCTTCCATAAATTTAGTTTCCGCTAAAGAAATAACAGGAAGTTTGACCTGAATGGAAAAGAACTGACACGAGGCAAAAAAAGATTTCACGTTATGTATAACAATCCCAGCGTTTTCCTGTCTATTTCTCAACTCAGCAATTTCCTCGTCAAACTCCCCTTCCTCTGCCTCCATATAATATCCGGGGGTAGGAAGGATATCTTCAGGTAATTGACTAAGATTGACTTGTTCCACAACTTTTCGACTGGCCCCTGCATACAAGGTTACCAAAAAAACATCCTCATCTGAACCATCAAAAACATCTCGGATGGTAATACGATCTGTTAAAACTTCAATCATTTTCTCACAGGTGGTGGGAACAACCACCCACTGGCATTTTTCCCCGTCTGCGCAATGACACGAGCATGCATACATTCTATCGTTGTTATCTATACAGGTAAAGAACAGTGGTCTTGTTGCCTCTACCAATACCATATCCAGGTACAGTGGCCCCAAGTTCTCATCTTCGTTCAGGAAAATGTTCGTATTCATATGTCGTCTCCTCAAAAGCCAACCAAGGCTTTGCATCTACATATAGCCACCAATCCACATGTGAACCTTTGTGTTTTTTCCAATCTTTTGTCTTGCAGGATCTACCATCCACCTTCGTTGTGCGTCCTCTGGCCAAAAGCCACGGTGGTTGATATTTGGATTCCAGTATAACAAACCTTTTCACATCTTTCAGTCGAAAAGCCGTGGACAAACAGTATACCTGTGGGTCGTCAATATCTTTATCCGGCGGAACCCTAAACCCATTTTCTTCATAGGTATTAAGAAATGATGCCCTCTCAATTTTTCTAGTGGGACAAGCACGGTAGACCTCGATTTCCTGTTCTATGGCAGTTTCAGGCAGCTGAAAGTTCTCAAAATATTTAGGAAATATCTTTTCTATTCTCTCTGTGTCCATAGCTACCTCCTAAATTTTTGTGGTTTCATACTAGCATACACTGCCGTAAAAATCAATCTTTTTTACCATAAAATGTATTTTGCAATTCTATAAATCTACTACTCCACTCATTGACTGCCATACATACATCACAAAACATGGGTGACACCATTAAACTAATCCATTTAAACGAAAAAATTCCCTGGCTTATGTGAAAGCCAGGGAATTTTTCATTAAAAGCCTTATTGGAAGTTCTGCAAAGCCTCAGCATCCCGGGCCTTCTGCTCCTCCAGGGCCTGCTGAAGGAGCATGTCCTTCACCTTCATCAATCGGGTGGTGGTGGAGCGGTCGTTCTCATCCAGCTTCATGGTGATATACCGGATGGCCTCCTGGGTGTTGGGAATCATCACGTATTCCAGAGCGTTGACCCGGCGGCGGGTCTTTTCAATCTCCTCGGCCAGCAGCTGGGCGGTCTTTTCGATCTGGGCCAGCTTGAGCATGGACTGGAACACATCCCCCAGAGCCTCCACAGCGGAGTCCAGCTCGCCGGAGGTGGTGGCAAAGCCGTAGGGGAAGATGTCCGAGGTGTCGCTGGTGCGGGTCTTGTAGGTGTAGGTGGGCACGTTGACGCTCATCACATTGCGGAAGCTCATGTCCAGCTCCACGCTCTGCTTGGGGTACATCAGCGCCTGCTCCATGGCCGCCCCGCTCATGAGGGCGGAGGCCACGGTGAAGGAGCCGTGCACCCGCATCAGCTCCTCCTCCACCTGGCTGCGCAGGGCGCGCACCTCCCGCACGGTGTCCAGAAACTGCTTCATCAGCTCGTCCCGCTTGTCTTTCAGCAGCTTGTGGCCCCGCTGGGCGGTCTTCAGCTTGCGTTTTAAGCGGGTGAGCTCCATTCGGGTGGGATTGACAACGGTGGCAGCCATTGTTTATCCCTCCTTCTTGGGCAGGTACTTGTCGATATACTCCGGCTTGATGCGCTTGAGCTCCGCCTTGGGCAGGATGGACAGCAGCTCCCAGCCCAGGTCCAGGGTCTCCTCAATGGAGCGGTTGGTCTCATAGCCCTGGTTGACATAGCGCTTTTCAAACTCATCGGCGAACTTGGCGTACAGCAGATCGGTGGGGGTCAGAGCGGCCTCACCCAGAATGGACATCAGCTCCTTGTTGTCCTTACCGGTGGAGTAGGCGGCAAAGAGCTGGTTCATGGTGTTGGCGTGGTCCTCGCGGGTCTTGCCCTCGCCGATACCCTTATCCTTCAGACGGGACAGGGAGGGCAGCACGTCCACGGGGGGATTGATGCCCTGGCGGTAGAGGGCACGGGAGAGGATGATCTGGCCCTCGGTGATATATCCGGTCAGGTCGGGGATGGGGTGGGTCTTGTCATCCTCGGGCATGGTGAGGATGGGAATCATGGTGATGGAACCGGGCTTGCCCAGCTGACGGCCGGCACGCTCGTACATGGTGGCCAGGTCGGTGTACAGGTAGCCGGGGAAGCCACGGCGGCCGGGCACTTCCTTCTTAGCCGCGGACACCTCACGGAGGGCCTCGGCGTAGTTGGTAATGTCGGTGAGGATGACCAGCACGTGCATGCCCTTCTCAAAGGCCAGGTACTCGGCGGCGGTCAGGGCCATACGAGGGGTGGAGATACGCTCCACGGCGGGGTCGTTGGCCAGGTTGGTGAAGAGCACGGTGCGGTCGATGGCGCCGGTGCGCTTGAACTCCTGGACAAAGTACTCGGACTCCTCGTAGGTGATACCGATGGCGGCAAACACCACGGCGAAGTTGCCTGCGTCGTCGCCCAACACACGGGCCTGACGGGCGATCTGAGCGGCCAGCTGGGCGTGGGGCAGACCGGAGCCGGAGAAGATGGGCAGCTTCTGGCCACGCACCAGGGTGTTCAGACCGTCAATGGTGGACACGCCGGTCTGGATGAACTCGTTGGGGTAGTCCCGGGCGGCGGGGTTCATGGGCAGACCGTTGATGTCCCGGTACTCCTCGGCCAGGATCTCGGGGCCGCCGTCAATGGGACGGCCCATGCCGTTGAACACACGGCCCAGCATGTCGCCGGACACACCCAGCTGGAGGGGGTGGCCCAGGAAACGCACCTTGGACTGGGCCAAGTTGATGCCGGCGGCGGACTCAAACAGCTGCACCACAGCGGTGTCTCCGTTGACCTCCAGCACCTTACCACGGCGGATGCCGCCGTCGGGCAGCTCCACCTCCACCAGTTCGTCATAGGTGACGTTTTCCACCATCTTCACCATCATCAGAGGAGAGACGATCTCCTGAATGGTTCTATATTCACGAATCACAGGGTATCACCCGCCTTTTCCACAACTTCGTCGATTTCCCGCTCCATCTGCACCCGGATGTCGGCGTACTCCTGCTGGTACTGCTCCACGGGCACGGACTTGGCGCGGCCAATGCGCTCCCGGGCGGGGATGCCAAACAGCTCCATGGTGGGAGCGCCCTTGGCGATGGCGGCCCGGCACAGCTTGTCATAGTTCAGAATCATGGCCAGCAGCTGGGCCTGGCGGTCATAGCTGGAGTAGGAGTCCACGTCCATAAAGGAGTTTTGCTGGAGGAAGTCCTCACGCACCATACGGGCGGACTCCAGGGTCAGCTGGTCATTGGGGGACAGGGAGTCCTTACCAACCAGCTGCACAATCTCGTTGAGGCTGGCCTCGCTCTGCAGCAAGCTCATGGCCTGCTCCCGGTTGGCCATAAACTCAGGGCCCAGGTTCTCGTCAAACCAGGGCTTCAGGGAGTCCAGGTACAGGGAGTAGGAGTTGAGCCAGTTGATGGCGGGGAAGTGACGCTTGTAGGCCAGCTGAGCGTCCAGAGCCCAGAACACCTTGACGATACGCATGGTGCCCTGGCTGACGGGCTCGGACAGGTCGCCGCCGGGAGGGGACACGGCGCCCACGGCGGTCAGAGAACCCCGGCGGTCGTCGCTGCCCAGGCAGGACACGGAGCCGGCCCGCTCGTAGAACTGGGCCAGACGGGAGGCCAGGTAGGCGGGGTAGCCTTCCTCACCGGGCATCTCTTCCAGACGGCCGGACATCTCACGCAGAGCCTCGGCCCAGCGGGAGGTGGAGTCGGCGATGACGGCCACGTCGTAGCCCATGTCACGGAAGTACTCGGCGATGGTGATGCCGGTGTAAATAGAGGCCTCACGGGCAGCCACGGGCATGTCGGAGGTGTTGGCAATGAGCACGGTGCGCTTCATCAGGGACTCGCCGGTGCGGGGGTCGATGAGTTCGGGGAACTCACGGAGCACGTCGGTCATCTCGTTGCCACGCTCGCCGCAGCCAATGTAGATGACGATGTCCACATCAGACCACTTGGCCACGGCGTGCTGCATCACAGTCTTGCCGGAGCCGAAGGGGCCGGGGATGGCGGCGGTGCCGCCCTTGGCCACGGGGAAGCAGGTGTCCACAATCCGCTGTCCGGTGGACAGGGGGCGGACGGGGGGATACTTGCGCTTATAGGGACGGCCCACACGCACGGGCCAGCGCTGGCTCATGGTGATCTCCACGTCGGTGCCGTCTTCCTTGGTCAGGACCGCCACCACGGTCTTCACGTTGTAGGAGCCAGCGGGGGTGACGCTCTTCAGAGTGCCCTTGAGGTAGGGGGGCACCATGATCTTGTGGAGCACCACGGGGGTCTCGGGGACGGTGCCGATGACGTCGCCGCCCTCCACCTGATCGCCCACCTTGGCCACGGGAGTGAACTCCCACAGCTTCTCGGGGTCGATGGGGGGAACCTCCACGCCACGGGGCAGGTTGTTGCCCCCCACCTTCTTCATGATCTCCTCCAGGGGTCGCTGGATTCCATCGTAGATATTCTCAATCATGCCGGGGCCCAGCTCCACGCTCATGGGGTAACCGGTGGTTACCACCTCGGCGCCGGGGCCCAGGCCGGAGGTCTCCTCATAGACCTGAATGGAGGCGGCATCCCCGTTCATGGTGAGGATCTCACCGATGAGGCGCTGGGGACCCACACGGACCACGTCGGACATGTTGGCGTCCGACAGGCCGGTGGCCACCACCAGGGGGCCGGAGACCTTAACTACTTTACCCATATCGTCGAAACCTTCCTTCTAGGTTTTGATTTTTGTGTATTCAAACACGCCATGGCAATGCCGAGACATAACGGCAAGTGGTATGACGGAGCAATTTTGTGTCAGACCGAGGCGTGGCTTTGCAGAAATCCTTTGTGGATTTCAAAAAGTCACAACGATAGTATGGCGCAAAAGGGCCCGTCAGAGCCGAAGCCGTCATGGCGAGGGATTGCCCCATCAAAGAATGTCTGCGCCTACGGCACGCTCCACTGCCTTCTTGATGTTGCGCATGCCGATGCCCTGGCTGCCCTCTTTGCCGGGAATGAGAATGATGGCAGGGGTCAGGGCATCCTTGTAGCGGGCGATGTCGCTGTCCATACTGGCCGCCAGGGTCTCGGTGAGATAGATAATCCCGTAGTTCTCCTTGGCGATGGTGTGGAGGGTGGTGCGGGCCTGGTCCACGCTGTCCACCGGAAAGGTGGCCAGCCCTAAGGCCTTGAAGCCCAACACGCTGTCCTTGTCGCCGATGACGGCGATCTGATAACGAGCCATGTCCCTTCCCCTCCTTTAACCGTAGGTCCGGCGCAGACGCTGCCGGATGGTGTCTCCGTCCAGGCCCGCCATACGGCCGGACAAAATGATGCGAATGGCGGTCATCTCCGCCTGTCGGGCGTAGAGGTAGCCCACAATGGGCTGCTCGCCAAAGGCCACTCGGCGACCGACACCCAGGTACTCCATCACCGCATCGTCGCACTGCCGCTCAAAGTCGGTGAGGGCGCCGGAGCCGGGGGCGGACAGGGCAGAACCCGTGGCAGCGGCCTGGGAGAGGGGACTGGTGCGGAACAGGCCCGCCAGCTCGTCCCCCCGGGCAGTGGCCAGGGTACGGGCGGGGACATTGCCGCCGGTGACCAGCACCTGCTGGAGAAAATCCATGCCCTTGTTCAGCCGGGATGCCCGGACGCAGGAGCGCAGGTTGGCCACGTCAATGGTCAGGGCCACGTAGCCCTCCAGGAACTTGCTGTCCGCCTGACGGGCCATGGCAGTGAGCTCCTCAAAGTAGGCCCGGTCCAGGATGAAGTCGGACAGCTGGGGGTCGCCGGTGGCACCCAGGGTCTCCCGGGCACGGGCCACACCCCGGCGGAAGATGTCGGAGCAGCCCCGCAGATCCTCCCGGCTGTAGTCCTCAGCCAGACGGCGGGGGTCGTACCGGCCGCCCCCCACCAGCAGGGACTCCTGGTTTGACCCCAGGGCTTCCCCCTTCACCAGCACCTTGGCATTGTGGTAGTCGTAGCTGCACCGGAACACATCCAGCAGCGCCCGGTTGCCCACAGCACTGCTCAAATCGTGGAACAGGTCGGTCTGGGCCTTGGAGAGCATCTCCTCAATGCCCCCTGCCGTCACCTGCCCCAGGTCTTCATATCCGCACTCGGTGAGCACCTTGGCAGCCTCGGAAAGCTCCCGGGCCTCGATCATCCGCTCCATGCGCTCGTGATTGAGCAGTCGGTTCTCCATGGCGTGGATGCGGGCGGATATGGTCAAATAATCCAAATCTTTCTCGTGTGACATGGTTGATTTCCCCCTTTCTGAAATGATGTGTGAAAGGGTCTGCATCAACCGAAGAGCACGTCTGCCACCTGGGTGGACAGGGTGTTCCGCTGCAGCCGCACCAGGGTCTCAAAGGTGCAGTTGACCTCCACCACCCCGTCGCTGAGGATAAAGCCTCCCTGCATGGGGCGGGTCTCCTGGGACAGGGTCAGCTGGCCCTTGTCCCCCAGCTTCTGGTTGGCGGCCACCACCACCGCCTTGCCCAACCGGGCCCGGTCGGCAGCGGAGAAGATGAGGGCCTCGGTGCCCTTGGAGGCAGCCTGGGCGGCCAGATCGGCCAGCAGAGCCACGCACTTCTCCTGGGGCAGCTGGGTGAGCTTCTTCATGGCCAGCTGGAAGGCCTCTTCCACGACCTCCTGCTTGGCCCGCAGCACTTCCTTGCGGCACTCCAGCTGGGCCACGCTGGCCAGCCGTTCGCCCCGCTCGGCAGCAGCTTTCTCGCCCCGGGCCAGGATGTCGTCGGCCTGGGCCTTGGCCTGGGCCTGATACTCAGCGGTGATCTTCTCCGCCTCGGCCTGGGCCGCTGCCAGCACGTCGTCGATTTCCCGCTGGGCATCGCTGCTGATGCGGTCTATGATCTTCTCGATTCCGTCCATAGTCTACCTCTCAGCTCAGAAGCCGAACATGATCATCAGGAAGGAGATGAGCAGGGACAAAATGGCGTAGAACTCCACGATGATACACAGCACCATGCCCTTGGACCAGTCGTTGGGGTTCTTGGCCACGATGTTCACCGAAGCGGCGGCCACACGGCCCTGGGCAATGCCGGAGAGCAGACCACCCAGTGCCATGGGTAGGCAGGCGGCCAGAATCAGCAGGCCGTTGGCCACGCTCAGCTGGGCCACGGTGCCGTCAAACAGGCCCATCTTCATCAGGGCCAAAAAGCCGATGACCAGGCCGTACAGACCCTGGGTGCCGGGGATGACCTGCAGGATCATGCACTTGGAGAACTGAGAGGGATCCTCGGACAACAGGCCGGCGGCGGCCTCACCGGCCAGACCGGTACCCTTGGCGGAACCGACGCAGGCCAGGCCTGCAGCCAGAGCAGCACCCAGAAATCCAAAGAAGGGACCGGCATACATGGTCAGAAATTCGCTGATATACATATTATTTTTCCTCCTCAATATCGACGTACTTGGTGTTGATTTCCAACGGACGCCAGGGACGTCCGCCTTCCTGATAAAATTGTTTGAAAAATTCCAGATATTGCAGTCGGGACGTGTGTACATAGGTACCAATGACATTGAGCCCGATGTTGAAGCTATGTCCCAGCAGGAAGATGATGAAGAAAATTGGGATCCCCAGCGCCGGGGGCAGCCCGCTGCCGGGCATGGCCGCCAGGATGTTGAACACCTGGCCGATGACCGAGCCGGCCAACATCATCACCATCAAGCGGGAGTAGGAGAGGATGTCTCCAAAATAGCCGGTGACACCGTTGTACACCGCACCGATCACCGCACCCAGCTTCCCGCCGATGCCCTTGGCCCCCCGGGCCTGGCCCAGCAGCATCAAACAGCCCACGATCAGCACCACCGGGTAGCCCGACACATTGCCGATGCCCAAGGCAAACAGGGCGATGCCCACAAAGATGACCCACCAGGATCCCACGTCCAGCACCGCATCCAGCACCTTGCCGTCCCGGCACAGCATCCAGAACTTCACCGCCATGCCCACCACGATCTGAACCAGGCCTACCACCAGGGAGAACACCAGCACACTCATGGGATCGCCCATGACGTTGAGCAGCGGGCCGGGTACGCCGCTGCCCTCGGGCGCCGACAAAAACGGAATCACCGGCTGGGGCAAGCCCAGCATCCCGGTAAACTGCACCAAAAAGTCGGAGAAAAAGCCACCGGTGAGCAGGCCGATCACCGCAGAGGAAATGCCGCACATGATCATCAGCCGCACCAGCTGACCGAATCCCCCCTTGGGACGGATCCGCCACTGGATGAATGCGGTGACGGCGGCCAGGATCAGGCCGTAGCCCAAATCGGCAAACATAAAGCCAAAGAAAAACACATAAAAGGGCATCATCAGCCCATTGGGATCCACTCCGTCATAGGCGGGCAGGGAGTACATGGTGGTAATGGTGGTCAGCGGCTCGGTGAGCCGGTTGCTCTTGAGCTTCACCGGCACCGTGGGATACTCCTCCCGCTCCGGCGCCCGGATGTCCCAGGCGCAGACATAGCCCCTCAGGGCCTGTCCCAGCGCCTCTACGTCGGGGTCGGGCACCCAGCCCTCCAGATAGAAGGCACATTCCGAATCCACCAGTCGACCCTTGGCCTCCTCCCGAGCGATGTCCTGAGCCACCCGGTCCAGGCACAGACGCAGAGCGTCCCGGTGGGGGGCAAAGGAGGCGATGTGCTCTTTGGCCTCATCCATCTTCTGGGCCACCACCGCCAGCTGGTTGTCCAGCTGCCGGTCATTGTCCGCCGCCGTCCCTGTCCAGCCCCGGAGGTTGGAGCGGGAGAAGCCAAACTCCCGCATGGTCTCACAGCAAAGCTCCTCCACATCGCTGTGACAGATGAGGAGGAAATACTGCAAGTCTCGGTCTGCGCTGGCATAGGTCAGGCTGGTCAAGTCACTGGCCTGGGCCACCGCCGCCTCCATGGCGGCGTAATCCGCCCGGGCGGGGATGGTGCCGAAGATCACGGCAATGTTCTCATCCCCGGACAGCTCCAAAGGTACATCCAGGGACAGCCATGGGGCCAGCGCCGCCTTTTGAGTTTGCAACTTGCCCTGCTCTGCCGTGAGGTTGGCCAGCTCCCGCTCCCCGTCCACAATGGCCTGAGCGGTGTCCAGCCCCCGCCGGTAGCTGTCCTGGTCGAACAGCTCCTTCCGGCTCAGCCGGGGCCGGGGGCGCAGCAGCCCCCCCTTGAGAGAGACGTGCCTGGCCAGCACGTTCAGCGCCTGGTTGAGCAGATTGCTCTGCTCCCGGGCGGTGGCCAGTCCCTGTCCATCCGGCTTGCCCACCGCCGCCCACTGGGGATCGGACAGATCAATGGCAGGCTCGTCCACCTCCACGCACCCCAGCTTTTGCAGTAGGTGCAGCAGGCTCTCCCGATCCGACCGCATCCCCATCAGGCGCAGCCGTTTCATTTTTACGATTGCCATCAGTTTTTACCTACCCTTCCAACAATGAGGTCCGCCGCTTGCTCCAGATGCCCGCGGGCCTGCCGCTTCATGGCCTCACAGGCCTGGGCGTTGCCCTCCAGCACCTGGCGGGACTGCTGGGCGGCCAGCTCCTCGGCCTGGGCCATCATGGCCTTGGCCTTCTCCTGGGCCTGGGCCCGGGCCTCGGCCACCAGCGCCTTTCCAGCCCGCTGGGCGTCCGCCACAATCCGCTTGGCCTGGGCGGCAGCTTCCGCCTTCTGGCCCCGGGAGGCCTCCTCGGTCTGGGTCACCTTCTGGATGGCTTCAAATGCCATAGTATCTCACCTCTTTCTGGGACTCAAAGGTCATCAGGTTCCTTGGTTCGATGATCCCCGATTATGTTAATAATTGTACCACATTTGTCAAATCGGTTCAATAGTTTTTTAAGATTTTCGGTGAAAAAGTTCCACACTTCTTTTTGTGAAATCCCTGTGTTTTTTGTGTTTTCCGTTCTATTTTTATCTCTTTTCTACTTTACTACCTATTTAACTAATGTTCCACAAAAAGAAACCCCCAGGGCGTACGCCTTGGGGGTTTGAAGGAATCGGGTATGTGGAAGGCTCAGGTTTCCCCCTGTTCCTGGCGGTAGCGCTGCATGGAAACGGCGAACAGATCCGCACTGCTGGGCGGGGTGTAGGTAATGGCGTTGGCCCCGGCGGCGATGGTCTCCAAAATGCTCTCGTCGGTGGGTCCGCCGGTGGCGATGATGGGGACGTTGGGGAACTGCGCCCGCACCGCCCGGACGATCTCAGGGGTGTGCCGGGCCCCGGAGATGTTGAGGATATCCGCCCCGGCCTCCAGCCGAGCGGCAATGTCGGTGTTGTGGGACACCACGGTGACCACCACCGGGATGTCCAGCACCTGCTTGAGCCGACGCACCACGTCGTTTTGGGTGGGGGCGTTGACCACCACCCCGAAGGCACCCTCGTGCTCGGCGTCGTTGGCCAGGTTCACCACCCGCAGACCCCGGGTGACGCCGCCGCCCACTCCCACAAACACGGGCATGTCGGCGGCCTGCATCACCGCTCGGTGGATGGCGGGCTGGGGGGTGAAGGGGTAGACGGCCATGACGGCGTCGGCGTTGATGTTGCGGATCACCGCCACGTCGGTGGTAAAAGCCAGGGATTTGATTCTCCGCCCGAATACCCGGATGCCGGAGCACTCGGAGATGCAGGTGGGAATTTTAATCATGTGGCTGCGCAGGGTGCCCTCGTACTCAGGCACCCACTTGCGGGGGGCAATTTTCTCTGTCATGGGGGTTCTCCTCTAAATGGGACAATGAAGAATGAAAAATGAAAAATGATGAATGCAAACCCTGATCGTGCTTGCGGCTCCCTCCGGGAGGCTTTTCGTCGCTCACTCCCAGATGGTCTGGCCGCTGGTGTTCTCCTGGCCCACCAGCTGGCGGGAGGCGTCAATCCCGGCCTGGGTCAGCGCACGGGTCACCTGGGTCTGGGTGGTGCTCTCATCCAAGGTCACCCACACCCGCTGGGCGTATTGGTCCAGCAGTTGGGGGGTCATGCCGCTGGTAGTTCCGCCCTCCACCAGGGAGTCTCCCCGCACCTGGGCGGAGAGGCGCACCTCGCTGCCCTCCAGGGCCTGGGTGACCTCCTGCCAGAACTGCTCCACCACGGTGGCGCGGGTGTCGGGGTAGTTGGTGGACTGGGCCAGCACGTGCACCTCGCCCTGGTCGGGGAAGTAGGCGCTGTCCAGCACCAGCTCGTCAAAGCCCATCTGGGACAGCTCCACGCACAAATCCACCAGGTACTGCCGCACCTGGGTGTTCACCGGGCTGACCCAGCTCATGCCCATGGAGTCATACCAGCGGTTGCCGCCACGGGTCATCAGCAGACTGCTGCCCACGTTGGCAGCGGCCAGGGCCTGGTCCCGGAAGCAGTCCACCCGGGCCACCAGGTAGATATCCTGGGCGGACAGAGCGCTGAGGGCCTGGGTGAGGCTCTGGGTGGTGGACACCGTGCCCAGCTGACGGGCCAGAGCGGCCTGGCTGGGCCATTGCAGCTTGCCCCACTCGCCCTTGACCTGAACCACAACGGCGTCACAGCCTGTCTGCTGGGCCAGGGTCTGGGCCGAGCCGTCCAGCAGCTGGCTCACCGTCACGTCCACCGCCCGAATCTCCTCTGTCTCCGGGGCCTGGGAGGGGGTGGGAGAGGGCTGGGGGGAATCGGAGGGGGCCGGCTCCTGGGTGGGGGTGTCCGTGGTCTGCCCCTGGGGCAGCCAGCTGGGCAGCGCCCCGCCGTTGTTCAACGCCAGCAGGTATCCGCCGCCGCCCACCACCAGGATGGCCAAAATACACACGATAAGTTTCAGGAAGGTGCTGGCGCCGCCGCCCCGTCCCTGATATCCTCTATATCCCATGCGGTTTCGTCTTCGCACCGAAACCACCCGCCTTTCTCATCTGGAGTCTCCAGGGGCAGCGCTGGGCCGCCCACCGTGCCCCTTATTCTACCACACCTTTCCCAGCGATTCCACCGACATTTTGTAGATATTTTCCCGCCCCCTCAGCGGAACACCCACTGTGTCAACATGAGAAGTCCAAATCCTGGAACTCCCAGCACCCCCAGCACCAGGCCGTTGAGGGCGTTGAAGCCCAGGTACACCCCCAGGCTGGGCCCGATGCCCTGGAGGCCCCACAGCACCGCCATGGCCACCCCCCACCGCACCGCCAGCTTTCCCAGCAGGCGCAGGGGGCGGCGGAAGATCGCCAGCAGCATCAGCGCACCCAGGGCCACCCCCAGCCACAGCCCCCAGCTCATCGCAGCCCCTCGTCGGCGGCGTCCAGGCGCTTGACCTGGCGCACCAGGTAGGAGTAGCGGCTGCGCAGGGCGTTGATCTCATACACGCAGGCGTCCACCAGGTCCGGGTCCGAGTGCAAATTGAACTGGGCATAGGCCTGGTTGAGCTGCACCCGGGTCTGGGCTACCCCCTCCATCAGGCACCGGCGCTCCTCCAGCCTGACATTCCTCCCCCGTTTTCTTCCCACCGTCATAGGGCATCCTCCTTTGGTTTTTTGTTCCAGATTCTCTCCCAGTTTAAGCGAAATACATAAAAATTATTCCAGACCGGAAAAACTCTCCTAATATGGAGCCTCGCAGAGTTCCGTCACCCGCAGGTGGCGGAATCCATTGAAATCTCGTCATTTCCGGGGACATGTGCATCGGAAATGACACCTCTCATGGCGGACGGGGTGACTTTTTCGCAAGAAATCGAGCCCCATCCGCCATGCAATCCCCCACTCAAAGAAGTCCTGGGACTTCTTTGAGTGATTAAAAATTATTCCTCTGCTGGTGGTGTGGTTATAATACGGAAAGGAGTGGCGGCTCTGGTATCAGATTTTTGGGACACACACTCTTTACACTCCGTTTACGTGTATGTTATACTATGACCAGTTATGTCCAAATTTGAAGAAAAAGATTGAGGTATGCGACTATGGATTTATTCGACGTCCTGACGATGTTGGGCGGCCTGTCCCTGTTCCTCTTTGGTATGTCCATTATGGGCGATGGACTGGAGCGAGCAGCGGGCAACAAGCTCAAAACCATCCTGGAGCGGCTCACCTCCAGCCCCATCAAAGGCTTCTTCCTGGGCCTGGTGGTCACCGCCATCATTCAGTCCTCCTCTGCCACCACGGTGATGGTGGTGGGCTTCGTCAACTCCGGTGTGATGAAGCTCAATCAGGCCGTGGGTATCATCATGGGTGCCAACGTGGGTACCACGGTGACGGCCTGGATTCTGTCTCTGTCCGGCATTCAGGGCGACAGCTTCTTTATTCAGCTGCTCAAGCCCACCTCCTTCTCCCCCATTCTGGCCGTCATCGGCGTGGTGCTGTATGTGTTCCTCAAGGACAACCGCAAGCGGGACATCGGCGCCATCCTGCTGGGCTTTGCCACCCTCATGTTCGGCATGGACACCATGTCCGGGGCTGTAGCCGGTCTGAAGGACGTGCCTGAGTTCACCAACATCCTGCTGATGTTCTCCAACCCCATCCTGGGCGTGCTGGCTGGCGCGGCTCTCACCGCCATCATCCAGTCCTCCTCTGCCTCTGTGGGTATCCTGCAGGCCCTGGCCTCCACGGGTGTGGTGACCTTTGGCTCCGCCATCCCCATCATCCTGGGCCAGAACATCGGCACCACCGTCACCGCCATGCTCTCCTCGGTGGGCGCCAACAAGAACGCCCGTCGGGCTGCCCTCATTCATCTGTATTTCAACGTCATTGGTACCATTACCTTCCTCATTTTGTTCTTTATCCTGCAAGTCTTCATCCCCATGCCCTTCCTCAACGACAGCATCAACGAGTTCTATATCGCCGTGGTCCACACGGTGTTCAACGTGGTGTGCACCCTGGCCCTGCTGCCCTTCAACAAGCTGCTGGTGAAGCTGGCCTGCGCCACCATCAAGGAAGAGGCCAAGGAGCCCGAGGTCATGCTGTTGGACGAGCGCCTGCTGGTCACTCCTCCCATCGCTCTGGAGCAGTGCAACAAGCTGGCCATCGGCATGGCCAACCTGGCCAGCACCTCCGTCCAGCGTGCCCTGGGCCTCATCACCTCCTACAACGAGGAGGACGCCAAGCTGGTGTGCGAGGTGGAGGATCAGCTGGACCAGTACGAGGACCAGATTGGCTCCTACCTGGTAAAACTGTCCACCAAGACCCTGTCTGTGGATGACAGCCGCGCCGTGTCCCTGCTGCTGCACTCCATCAGCGATCTGGAGCGCATCAGCGACCACGCCAAGAGCATCCAGATCTCCGCCCAGCGGATGCACAACAAGCACAATCAGCTCTCCGGGGACGCCAAGGAGGAGCTGCAGGTGCTGGCCAAGGCCGTCACCGCCGTCACCAAGGAGACCGCCAAGAGCTTCGCCGACGACGACAGCAAGCAGGCCCGGAAGGTGGAGCCCATGGAGCAGGTGGTGGACCACCTGTGCTCCAACATGAAGGCCCGCCACATCAAGCGTCTCCAGGACGGGGCCTGCCGTGTGGAGCAGGGTATGCTCTTCACCGACGTGCTGGGCGACTGCGCCCGCATCTCCGACCACTGCTCCAACGTGGCTGCCGCCATCATCGAGCTGCACCACGACAGCTACGACACCCACCAGTACCTGGATGACCTGCGCAGCGACCCCGAATTTAAAGAGCTGTACCAGGAGTATCTGGCCCAGTATCCCCTCCCCTAAGCAAATCGGTAACATGCACGCATTTCCAACCGCCGCAGCCACAGCGCTGCGGCGGTTTTGTTTGCACTCCTACGGGCGAACCAGTGAAGAGTGAAGAGTGAAAAGTGAAGAAGTGGAAGCGGCAAAGCCGCTTCCTTGACGGGGACCAAACCTTGCGCTATAATTAAAATGAAATGATATGCTCATACAAAAGTAGGTGCAACTATGGCAAAAGCCAGTGTAAAGACAACATATGACAACCAATCCATATCTTCCCTGAAGGGTCCGGACCGGGTGCGCAAGCGCCCCGGAGTCATCTTCGGCTCCGACGGACTGGACGGCTGCCAGCACGCCGTGTTCGAGATTCTCTCCAACGCCATCGACGAGGCACGAGAGGGCCACGGCAGCCAGATCATTGTCACCCGCTACCAGGACCACTCCATTGAGGTGGAGGACTTCGGCCGGGGCTGCCCCGTGGACTGGAACGAGGCGGAGGGCAAGTACAACTGGGAGCTGGTGTTCTGCGAGCTGTACGCCGGCGGCAAGTACAAAAACGGGGACGGGGACAACTACGAATACTCTCTCGGCCTCAACGGCCTGGGCTCCTGCGCCACCCAGTACGCCTCCCGCTACTTTGACGCCACCATCTACCGGGACGGCTTTAAGTACACCCTCCACTTTGAGCGGGGCGAACTGGTGGGGGAGATGCTCAAAGAGCCCGCCGACCGGAAAAAGACCGGCTCCAAGTTCCGGTGGCTGCCCGACCTGGACGTGTTCACCGACATCGACATTCCCCTGGAGTACTACACCGACACCTTGAAGCGTCAGGCGGTGGTCAACGCCCCGGTCACCTTCCGGCTGCGCAACCAGATCGGGGCCAACCGCTTTGAGACCACGGATTTTAAGTACGAAAACGGCATCATCGACTACGTCACCGAGCTGGTGGGGGACCAGTCCCTCACCCCCCCGGTGTTCTGGCAGACCGAACGGAAGGGTCGGGACCGGGCGGACAAGGCAGATTATAAGGTGAAGCTGTCTGTGTCCTTCTGCTTCTCCAACACGGTGAATTTGGTGGAGCACTACCACAACTCCTCCTGGCTGGAGTACGGCGGCGCCCCGGAGAAGGCCATGCGCTCCGCCTTTGTCTCCGCCATTGATTCCTGGCTCAAGCAAAACGGCAAGTACCAAAAGAGCGAGTCTAAGATCACCTGGGCGGACATTCAGGACTGCCTGGTACTGGTGAGCAACAACTTCTCCACCCAGACCAGCTACGAGAACCAGACCAAAAAGGCCATCACCAACAAGTTCGTCCAGGAGGCCATGACCGAGTTCCTCCGCTCCCAGCTGGAGGTCTACTTCATCGAGAACCCCTTTGACGCCGAGAAGATCGCCGGACAGGTGCTCATCAACAAGCGGTCCCGGGAGACCGCCGAAAAGACCCGCCTGGGCATCAAAAAAAAGCTGTCCGGCTCGGTGGACATCTCCAACCGGGTGCAGAAGTTCGTGGACTGCCGCACCAAGGACGTGTCCCGCCGAGAGTTATATATCGTGGAGGGCGACTCCGCTCTGGGCGCCTGTAAGCTCAGCCGAGACGCCGAGTTCCAGGGTATCATGCCCGTTCGTGGTAAGATTCTCAACTGTTTGAAGGCCGATTACGCCAAAATCTTCAAAAGTGAGATCATCACCGACCTGCTCAAGGTCATGGGCTGCGGCGTGGAGGTCAAGGACAAGCACGTCAAGGACCTGTCCGCCTTCGACCTGTCCGCCCTGCGGTGGAACAAGATCATCATCTGTACCGATGGCGACGTGGACGGATTTCAGATTCGCACCCTCATCCTCACCATGCTCTACCGCCTCACCCCTACCCTCATCCAAGAGGGGTATGTGTTCATCGCTGAGTCCCCCCTGTACGAGATCACCTGTAAGGAAAAGACCTGGTTTGCCTACTCCGACCGGGAGAAGGCAGAAATCTGCCAGCAGCTGGACTCCGAGAAGAAAAAGTACGACTTGCAGCGGTCCAAGGGTCTTGGTGAGAACGAGCCGGACATGATGTGGCTGACCACCATGAGCCCGGACACCCGGCGGCTCATCAAGGTCATGCCTGAGGACGTGAAGCGCACCGCCCAGGTCTTCGACCTGCTGCTGGGGGACAACCTCCAGGGCCGCAAGGATCACATTGCGGAAAACGGCTACAAATACCTGGATATGGCCGATATTTCATAACTTCTATCTCTCATTTGTTGCTCCTGTAGGGGCGGGGCTTGCCCCGCCCGTATCACCAGGGCAATTCCAGGGTAGCAACGGGAGGGGCAAGCCCCTCCCCTACCCCCACGCCGGAAAGTCCAAAGCGTGGATTTTAACGCTAGAAATCGTATCATGATAAGGACGGAATTACATGGCTAAGAAGAAGTCCCCCGCAGAGGGGGCAAAGAAGAAGACAAACCCCAACGTCATGGGACTCCACGCCCAGGTGCTGGAGCAGCCCATCACCCAGACCCTGGAGCTGAACTACATGCCCTACGCCATGTCGGTGATCGTCTCCCGGGCCATCCCGGAAATCGACGGCTTCAAGCCCAGCCACCGCAAGCTGCTGTACACCATGTACCAGATGAAGCTGCTCTCCGGCCCCCGCACCAAGAGCGCCAACGTGGTGGGCGCCACCATGAAGCTCAATCCCCACGGCGATGCCGCCATCTACGACACCATGGTGCGCCTGTCCCGGGGCTACGGGGCCCTGCTCCACCCCCTGGTGGACTCCAAGGGTAACTTCGGCAAGGTGTACTCCCGGGACATGGCCTGGGCCGCCTCCCGATACACCGAGGTGCGGCTGGATGCCATCTGCCAGGAGCTGTTCCGGGACATTGACCAGGACGCCGTGGACTTTGTGCCCAACTACGACGGCAAGCTCCAAGAGCCCACCCTGCTGCCCACCACCTTCCCCAACGTGCTGGTGGCGGCCAACCAGGGCATCGCCGTGGGTATGGCCTCCAACCTGTGCGGGTTCAACCTAGGGGAGGTGTGCGAGGCCGCCATCGCCCGGATGAAGAACCCGGAGGCGGACCTGCTGGCCATTTTGAAGGCCCCGGACTTCTCCACCGGGGGCCAGCTGCTCTACGACCAGAAGGCCCTGGAGGACATCTACCGCACCGGCCGGGGCAGTGTGAAACTGCGGGCCAAGTGGAACTACTCCAAGAGCGAAAACCTCATTGAAGTCACCGAAATCCCCTACTCCACCACCGTGGAGGCCATCATTGACAAGGTGGCGGAGCTCATCAAGGCGGGGAAAATCCGGGAAATTTCGGACATGCGAGACGAGACGGGCCTGGACGGCCTGAAAATCGCCATTGACCTCAAGCGTGGCACCGACCCGGACAAGCTCATGGCCAAGCTCTTCTCCCTCACTCCCCTGCAAGACTCCTTCTCCTGCAACTTCAACATCCTCATTGCGGGCATGCCCCGGGTGATGGGAGTGGGCGAGATTCTGGACGAGTGGACGGCGTGGCGGATGGACTGCGTGCGCCGCCGCACCTACCACATCTGCAAGAAGAAAGAGGACAAGCTGCACCTGCTGCGTGGTTTGAAGCAGATTCTGCTGGACATTGACAAGGCCATCGCCATCATCCGGGAGACGGAGGAGGAGGCGGAGGTGGTGCCCAACCTGATGATCGGGTTCGGTATCGACCAGATTCAGGCCGAGTACGTGGCAGACATCCGACTGCGCAACATCAACAAAGAGTACATTCTCAAGCGGGTGGAGGAGGTCTCCACCCTGGAAGAGGAGATTGCAGACTTGCAGGGCCTGATGAACTCCCCCAAGCGGATTCAGAAGGTCATCATCACCGAGCTGCAACAGGTGAAGAAGAAGTACGACACTCCCCGGCGCACCGAGATCATCTACGAGTACGAGAACCTCTCCGCCGAAAAGGCCGCCGCCCAGGAGGCCCCGGACTATCCCGTCCACGTCTTTCTCTCCCAGGAGGGGTATTTTAAGAAGATCACCCCCCAGTCTCTGCGCATGAGCGGAGAGCAGAAGTACAAGGAGGGGGATGGCCCCTACCTGCACTGGGAGGGGAGCAACCGGGACGAGCTGCTGGTGTTCACCGACCGCCAGCAGTGCTACAAGACCCGCCTGTCCGACTTCGACGACTCCAAGGCCAGCCTGTTGGGCGACTACCTGCCCACCAAGCTGGGCATGGACCCAGAGGAAAAGGTGGTGTGGGCCTGCTGTCCCGGCGACTACTCCGCCCACCTGCTCTTCTTCTTTGAAAACGGCAAGGCCGCCCGGGTGGAGCTGGGGGCCTACCAGACCCAGACCCGGCGGAAAAAGCTCACGGGGGCCTACTCGGACAAGTCCCCCCTGGTGTCCGCTCTGGTACTCAGCGAGGACACCGAAATGGCGGTGTGCTCCACCGAGGGGCGCTGCGTGGTGTTCCACACCGCCTCCCTCACCCCCAAGTCCACCCGCTCCACCCAGGGTGTGAACATCATGACCCTGAAACCCAAGTACAAGGTGGAGTGGGCCAAGCCCCTGAGTGAGACCACCATTGTCAACGCCCCCCGGTACCGGGCCCGCTCCCTGCCCATTGCCGGTGCACTGCTAAAGGAAGAGGACCGTGGCGAGACGCAGCTGTCTCTGCTGTGACAAGGAGTAGCTATGAATGTAAAGAAAAATCTGTGGGCCATTCTGGTCATCACCTTCGCCTCCGCCATCTACGCCCTGGGCTTTGTGTGGTGCTTTGCCCCCAACGACATCGCCTTCGGCGGCATCACCGGCGTGGCTCAGATCATCAACCACTTCATCCCCGTCTTTCCTGTGGGTATGACGGTGATTGTGCTCAACATCCCCCTGTTTATTTTGGGCTGGAGGTTCATTGGCGGGCGGCTGCTGGTGCTGTCCCTGTACGCCATGTTCATCTCCTCGGTGTTCATCGACATTCTCACCCCCCTGTATGACTGGCAGCCCATGGAGCCCCTGCTGGCGTGTATCTTCGGCGGCCTGCTCATGGGCCTGTCCCTGGGCTTTGTGTTCCAGCAGGGCGCCACCACCGGCGGCACCGACCTGGCCGCCCGGCTTTTGAAGCTGGTGTTCAAGTGGCTGCCCATGGGCAAGCTGCTGCTGGCCGTGGACCTCATCGTGGTGGTGTCCGTGGCCCTGGCCTTCCAGACCATCAACACCGCCCTCTACGGCCTGGTGGCCCTGTACATCTCCACCCTGGCTCTGGACGGCGTGCTCTACGGCATGGACACCGCCAAGGTGGCCTACATCATCAGCGACCACAACGAGGAGATCCGCCGCACCCTGGTGGAGGACCTGGACAAGGGTGTCACCATTCTCCACGGCCAGGGCGCCTACACCGGGGCGGAAAAGCAGGTGCTCCTGTGCGCCTTCAAGCAGCGGGAGATCGCCACCATCAAGTCCGCCGTGAAGGGCCTGGACCCCAACGCCTTCCTCATCGTCTGCGACGCCCACGAGGTGCTGGGCGAGGGCTTCCAGGTGTATCACTCCGACGGACTCTAAGCCGCCCCACCTGGGGCAAAGGAGGGAGACTCATGAAAGTACGACTGCTGGCCCTGGGCCTGGCCACCGCCCTCACCCTGTCCGGCTGCACCGCCATGCTGGAGCGCAGCTACGTCTCCTCCGCCACCCACCTGGACTACTCGGTGACGGACGACTCCTCCATCCTGCGGGTGGAGAACTATCAGGGCCTGGTCAACGCCCTGCTCTACTTCGTCAACCAGCACTCCACCAACGGCACGTTGCGGCTGTACAACTACGCCGGGGACGTGGAGTCGGACTTGGAGCGCGCCTGCAACGAGGTCATGACCGAGGACCCCCTGGGGGTATTCTCGGTGCGCTCCATGAAGTATGACAGCACCCGCATTCTCACCTACTACGAGGTGGATGTGCGCATTGTCTACTCCCGCTCCGCCCAAGTGGTGTCCTCCATCCAGTCTGTGGCGGGCCTTTCCGGGCTACGGGGCGAGCTGACCCGGGTCATCTCCACCCGGCAGTCCCAGAGCATCTCCCGGGTGAGCTACTTCTCCGGGGACGCCGCCGCCGTGGAATCCCTGTTCTGGCTGGCCTTTTACAGCAACCCCCAGACCGCTCTGGAGCCTCCCAAAATCTCCGCTTCTCTCTATCCCGAATCCGGGGCCCAGCGCATTGTGGAGCTAACCCTCACCTGGCCGTACACCCAGATTGACCTGGAGGAATACGCCAAATCTCTGGAGACTCTGGCAGGCCAGTTGCTGGAGGAGTCCGCCCAGACCCCCTACACCCTGGAACAGCTCACCGGCCTGGTCCAGAGCGTGGCCGCTCCCTCCACCACCGGCTCTCTCACCGCCCTGGACGCCCTGTCCGGCAAGCCGGCCAGCGACCAGGGGCTGCTGCTGGGCCTGGAGGCCCTGCTGCAAGAGGCGGGGATGGAGTACACCATGGTGTTGGGCTCTCAGAACTCCATCCGCACCCTATGGCTCATTGTGGCCACCGACCACGGCTATCGCCACCTGTTGGCCCAGTCCCTCCACCCGGACCAGCCGCTGAAGCTGTACACCGACCAGCAGATGACCGATCAGGGCTATACCTGGTCCACCTCCCTCTACCCCGCCTGTCGGGAGAGCACCGAGGGGTAACATGTACAAACCAAAGGGGAGAATCTCTATGACTCCTGAAAATGCCAGGGCCTTTGTAAAGAATAATTACGGAAATCTGCCCAATTTCGACATGTTTTTTGGTGTGTTCCCGGCACATCTGTTGCTCGGCCTCATCCCCTTGGGATGGTCCTTCATGTCGGGCATCTGGTGGGCCTCCATCCCATATTGGGTGGCGGCGGTGGTATGTGTCGTGACCATGGTGGTGGTGCGTGCCCGTCCCGCTGCCATCTCCTATCGTCAGACTTTTATTCAGGCCGGATTGCTGGGCGTCGGTGATTCTCTGTTCTTTCTGCTGTTTTGCACCTCCTCCCTCCAATGCTTCTTCCCCCATACATTTGTCCCCTGCGCCTGGCTGGTGGGGGTGTGGCTGGTGACGATTGCTGTGCTGGTGGGCGGCGCTCGGCATTGGGCCCGCCGTGGTATCTACGCACAAGCCTCTCTGCCACGCCCCATCCGCATCATGCTTCTCCCTCTGGCAGCTGGTCTATTGGGCGGCGGGGGCAGTTGGGTGCTGGCCTATCCACAGTCATCGGATATCACCCCCATCTTCGTGGTAGTGGCCTTCTTTTTCTTCGTCTCTGCCATCTTTCTCCTGGCCTCCCCCCACCTGCTGCGGGCCCACTACATCAAGAAATTTTCCATTCCAGGCCCCTCTGGCTTGGCTTATACCCCCACAGCCCCAGGCCAGCGTCCTCTGCCCCTGCGCCTGCTCATCGGGCTGGGAAAGTTTCTTCTGAAAGCTCTGCTGTGGATCGTGGCCATCATCCTGTTGGTCTATGCCATACACTACATCCGTCTTTTTTTCGGGGAGATGCCGTCTCGCCCGTGATACACGGGTAGCACAGGACAAACTTTTTCAAAAACTTTGAGAAACCTGTTGACAAAAGGGATGATATCTGGTATCATCCCTTTTGCTGTCGCGAGTGTAGCTCATCTGGTAGAGCGCCACCTTGCCAAGGTGGAGGTAGCGAGTTCGAGCCTCGTCACTCGCTCCAAACAAAAACGGTCTGACTTAGGTCAGGCCGTTTTTATTTGGCATCCGTAGGTTATTTCAATGCTCGCCGGAAGTCAATTCCGGCTGCGCCAAGGTTTTCGCCCCAGGCGAAAACACTTGTACGGCGCACCCGCGCCGCCCCGCCTTGCGGGGCCCCATGGAGATGTACCTGTTCGGGTATGTCTCCATTTTTCTTGTCTCGGGAACTCGCTACCTCCACCTTAACTTGAAATCTGAGGTTGGGGGCCCCGCAAAAGCCATGGGCTTTTGTGGGTACGGAAGCGGGTTCGAGCCTCGTCACTCGCTCCAAACAAAAACGGTCTGACTTAGGTCAGGCCGTTTTTATTTGGCATCCGTAGGTTATTTCAATGCTCGCCGGAAGTCAATTCCGGCTGCGCCAAGGTTTTCGCCCCAGGCGAAAACACTTGTACGGCGCACCCGCGCCGCCCCGCCTTGCGGGGCCCCATGGAGACGTACCTGTTCGGGTATGTCTCCATTTTTTCTTGTCTCGGTGAACTCGCCCTCCTCCATCGGCTCCCTTGTGTAAAGGGATTGCTCTTCTAAACAGCATAGTTCAGGCTTCCCAGCCCGGCGGGGACGCTACCCGCTGGGGGTTTCTTTTGAGCGGGCAAAAGAAACCAAAACCCGCTTAGGGCGTTCCCCCCTAAGTACCCCCCTGGGGTACGAGGCTGGAACTGCGTCAATCCGACCGTCGGCCCTGGCCCCGGTGGGGTCACATAGATAGCCTGGCAAGTCTATGGAAAGCGCCCCTTCTCTGTGAGTCTGTGCCTCTGTTTCCAGGCCCTCACCCTGGTGTGCGGCGTTTCCGCCGCCAGGAGTGTCTGCCGCTCCACACTTTTTTCATTTCACCCTTGACAAAAGCTTTTTCTTCTGGTATCATACCTTTTGTCGTTGCGAGTGTAGCTCATCTGGTAGAGCGCCACCTTGCCAAGGTGGAGGTAGCGAGTTCGAGCCTCGTCACTCGCTCCATGTGAATGGAGACGTACCTGTTCGGGTATGTCTCCATTTTTTCTTGTCTTGGGAACTCGCTACCTCCACCTTAACTTGAAATCTGAGGTTGGGGGCCCCGCAAAAGCCATGGGCTTTTGTGGGTACGGAAGCGGGTTCGAGCCTCGTCACTCGCTCCAAACAAAAACGGTCTGACTTAGGTCAGGCCGTTTTTATTTGGCATCCGTAGGTTATTTCAATGCTCGCCGGAAGTCAATTCCGGCTGCGCCAAGGTTTTCGCCCCAGGCGAAAACACTTGTACGGCGCACCCGCGCCGCCCCGCCTTGCGGGGCCCCATGGAGATGTACCTATCCGGGTATATCTCCATTTTTTCTTATTCCGCAAAAGGCCCGGCGCTTCTGCGCCGGGCCTTTTCCATTCCAATCCGTGCCGCTACGCGGCACACCACAATTCTTCATTATTCATTCTTCATTATTCATTTTTAGGCAGTATTTCCGCACCAAATCCAGGGCATGATTGGCCGCCAGAGTCCGCACTCGGTCCCGGCGCTGGGCAGCGCCACCCAGGTGCAGCTCCACCGCCTCACAGCCGTCCGGTGTGGCCAGGGCCACATACACCAGCCCCACGGGATTGCCCCGCTCATCGCTGTCCGGGCCTGCCACCCCGGTGGTGGATACCGCCAGGTCACACCCCAGCACCCTCATCGCCCCCTGGGCCATCTGCCGGGCCACCTCCTCACACACCGCCCCCTGGGTGTCCAGCACCTCCTGGGACACCCCCAGCACGTTGTGCTTGACGGCATTGGTGTAGCTCACCACGCCGCCCTGGAGCACCGCCGAGGCCCCGGGCACGTCGGTGACCCGCTTGGCGATGAGGCCCCCGGTGCAGCTCTCCGCGGTACCCAGGGTCAGGCCCTGTTTGGCCAGCATAGGCACCACCACTTCCTCCAGGGAAGTCACATCCGCCCCGTAGACCTGGTCCCCCAGGATGTCCCGGACCTCTTGCTCCACCGGGGTGATCATCTCTTTGGCTTCCTCCACGCTTTCCGCCTTGGCGGTAATGCGCAGCTCCACCTCTCCCTCCTTGGCGTAGGGGGCCAGGGTGGGATTTTGGAGGGTGTTCATCTTGTCCCGGAGCAGCTGCTCCACCCCCGACTCCCCCAGGCCGAAAATCCGCAGGGTGCGGGAGTGAATGACCCCCTGGGTGAGTTGGGCCAGATACGGGGTCACCTCCTCCCGGAACATGGGCAGACACTCCCGGGGCGGGCCGGGGAGCATCACCACATGTACCCCATCCACGCAGAAGGCACAGCCCGGGGCGGTGCCCCAGCGGTTTTCCAGCACCGTGCACCCACGGGGCAGATAGGCCTGCTGGAGGTTGTTGGCCGTCATGGTGCGCCCGGACTTGGCAAAGTAGTCCCGGATGCTCTGCTCACACTCGGGGTGAAACTCCAGAGGGAGCCCGAAGGCCCCCGCCACCACCTTCTTGGTCAAGTCGTCGCAGGTGGGCCCCAGTCCTCCAGTGGTGATGAGGATGTCTGCCCGGCCTTTGGCAATCTCCACCGCCTGGGTCAGGCGGGCGGGGTTGTCCCCCACCACGGTGTGGTGGTAGACGTTGAGGCCCAGCCCAGATAAGAGCTGGCTTAAATCCCGGGCGTTGGTATTTAAAATGTTGCCCAGCAGCAGCTCGGTGCCCACTGCCAGCAATTCTACACGATGTTCCATGTTGGTGCTCCCTCCTGTGGTCTTTGCTGCTATCCTATTCCTGGTTCCACCCCCTTGTCAATGCCCTGCATCTTTCTCACTTTAGCGCACCAGAAAAAAAGGCTTGCATTTTCTGGCTGTGTGGTCTATAATGGCCTCACTTGAACGAAACGAGGTTTACAGCAATGGCCTGTCTGTCTGCCCACAACTTCATGGCTTATTATGGCTTTACTCGATTTACCGGGTACGGCAAATTTGTCGTGGAGCAATGTGGCATATGAGTGAGGCGTTTGGCACCCACACCCGTGGGGGCAACTGCTGACATACCGGAATGGGACGCTCATTGACGCATTGGCAGTCAATGGGCGTTTTTGCATACCGGGGACCTCTTCCCAGCCGCTGAGACAAGTAGAAAGGATGAACAACGTATGGTTATCGTGATGAAGCCCTCTGCCACACAAGATACCATCCAGGCTCTGGCCCACCAGCTGGAGACAGACCACCCGGAAGTGCGGGTGAGCATCACCAAAGGCGTGGGCTGCTCCATTCTGGGCCTGGTGGGAGACACCTCCCAAATTGACCAGGACAAACTCACCATCCACCAGGACGTGGACCGGGTGATGCGGGTCCAGGAGCCATACAAGAAGGCCAACCGGAAGTTCCACCCCGAGGACAGCGCCGTGCGCATTGGAGATGCCGTCATCGGCGGCGGTGGATTCACCGTCATCGCCGGGCCCTGCTCGGTGGAGAGCCGGGAGCAGATCATTGACGTGGCCCAGTCGGTGAAGGCCTCCGGGGCCTCCCTGCTGCGGGGCGGCGCCTTCAAGCCCCGCACCTCCCCCTACGCCTTCCAGGGCATGGGCACTCCCGGCCTGGATTTGCTGCTGGAGGCCAAGGCAGAGACCGGGCTTCCCATCGTCACCGAGCTGATGAGCCCCAAATACTGCGAGCTTTTCGAGGAAAAGGTGGATATGGTGCAGATTGGCGCCCGGAACATGCAGAACTTCGACCTCCTCAAAGAGGTGGGCAAGATGTCCAAGCCCATTCTGCTCAAGCGGGGCCTGGCCAACACCTACGAGGAGTGGATCATGTCGGCGGAGTACATCATGGCCGCCGGCAATGAGAACGTCATTTTGTGCGAGCGAGGGGTGCGTACCTTCGAGACCTTCACCCGCAACACCCTGGACCTGTCCGCCATCCCCGCCATCCGCCGCATGAGCCACCTGCCCATCGTGGTGGACCCCTCCCACGCCGCCGGGATGTACTGGATGGTGGAGCCCCTGGCCATGGCCGCCGCCGCTGTGGGGGCCGACGGTTTGATGATCGAGGTGCACAACAACCCCGCCTGTGCCAAGTGCGACGGCCAGCAGTCCCTGACCCCCGAGAAGTTCCGCCGCCTCATGGACAAGGTGGTACCCCTGGTGGAGCTGATGGGCAAAACCCTCACCTAACATACAACGAGAGAGGAGTATGAACTATGGCCATGCTAGAGCGCACCCTCACAGGAAACTTTGACCAAGTCCTCCGCACCCTGGACCAAGCCATCTTAAACGGCAGCATGTCCGCCTCCTACGAGGACGGCACGGTGTACACTATGGGCGACGTCCGCTGCGCCGTGCGTATGTACGAGCGGTACAGCTACACCGGCGGCAACCGGGTGGCCCTGTGTATGACCCTCACGGGACAGGGCGACCAGCTGCGCCTGACCGCCATCACCGCCGGCGGCAGTCAGGCCATGTTCTTCAAGATCAACACCTGGGGCGAGGAGGCCTTTTTGGACACTTTGACCCAGGCCATCGACAAACTCTGAGAGGAGATATCCCCCATGCGAACCCTCACAGTCCCCCTCCCCGGACGGGAGTATGACATTCTCATAAGGCCCGGCCTGCTCCCCCAGGCCGGGGGCTACATCTGCTCGGTGGTCCCCCAGGCCCGGAAGGTGGCCCTGGTCACCGACTCCCACGTGGCCCCGCTGTACGGCGAGACCGTGGCCCACAGCCTGGCCCGGGCCGGGTTCCAGGTGGAGACCTTCGTGGTCCCCGCCGGGGAGCAGAGCAAGTGCTCCAAGCAGCTGGCCCGCCTGTGGAGCAGCTTCGCCCAGTTCGGCCTCACCCGCACCGACTGCGTTGTGGCCCTGGGGGGCGGCGTGGTGGGGGACCTGGCGGGCTTTGCCGCCGCCACCATCCTGCGGGGGGTGGCCCTCATCCAGATTCCCACCACCCTCCTGGCTCAGGTGGACTCCTCCGTGGGGGGCAAGGTGGCCATCGACCTGCCCGAGGGGAAGAACCTGGCGGGGACCTTCTACCAGCCCCGGCTGGTGCTCATGGACCCGGAGGTGCTGGGCACCCTGCCCCACGAGACCTTTGCCGACGGCATGGCGGAGGTCATCAAGTACGGCTGCATCGCCGACCAGGGCTTTTTGGAGTTTCTAAGTCAAAACGCCTCCCGCTCCGCCATCATGGCCAACATTGAACAGGTGCTGTACACCTGCTGCCGCATCAAGGCGGAGGTGGTGGCCGAGGACGAGCTGGACACCGGGCGGCGGATGATTCTCAACTTTGGCCACACCCTGGGCCACGCCTATGAGCTGGCGGGCCACTACACCACCTACACCCACGGCCAGGCCGTGGCCGCCGGGATGGTGCGGGCCGCCCAACTGGGCACCGCCCTGGGCCTCACCCCCGCCCACCTGGCCCCGGACATTTCCCAACTGGTGGAGGCCTTCGGCCTGCCCACCGCCATTCCCTGTTCCCAGGCGGACTACGCCGCCGCCATCGGCCTGGACAAGAAGGGGGCGGGTTCCTCCCTCTCCCTCATCCTCCTGGACCGACCCGGCCACGCCCTGGCCTACCCCATTTTGAAACAGCAGCTGCTGGAGATGCTGTAACGAGGTATTGCTATGAACGTCACCATCACCCCCACCAAGCTTCACGGCCCCGTCACGCCTCCTCCCTCCAAAAGCCAGGCCCACCGGCTCATCATCGCCGCCGCCCTGGCCTCTGGGGAGAGCGTGCTCACCCACGTGGCCCCATCCCAGGACATTCTGGCCACCATCCGGTGTATGGAGGCCCTGGGTGCCTCCTTCACCTGGTCCGGGTCCACCCTGACGGTGCAGGGCCTCACCATGAACCGCCCCACCCCTTCCCTTCCCCGCCTGGACTGCGGGGAGTCCGGCTCCACCCTCCGCTTTCTCATCCCCATCGCCCTGGCGGTGGCGGGCGGCGGAGTCTTCACCGGACAGGGGCGGCTGATGGAGCGGCCCCAAAAGCCCTATTTTGATCTTTTCGATGCCAAAGGCATCTCCTACACCCTGGAAGACGGGGTGCTCACGGTCCAGGGCCAGCTCCCCCCCGGGGACTACCCCCTGCCGGGCAACGTGTCCAGCCAGTTCGTCACCGGGCTGCTGTACGCCCTGCCCCTGGTGGAGGGCACCTCCACCATCACCCTCACCTCCCCCCTGGAGTCGGAGGACTACGTGGCCATGACCCGGCAGGCCCTCCACCAGGCGGGCATCACCTTGGACGGATACACCGTCCAAGGCGGCCAACACTACTCCCCCATTCAGGGCAGCGTGGAGGCGGACTGGTCCCAGGCGGGCTTTTTCTACGCCGGGCTGGGGCTGGGCAATGACCTGGACATCCAGGGCCTGGACCCCCACTCCCCCCAGGGAGACCGGCGCATCGTCTCCTTCTATGAGCAGCTCACCGGGCCGGAACACACCGTCACCTTGGACGTGAGCCAGTGTCCCGACCTGGTGCCCCCCCTGGCGGCCCTGGCCGCTGGCCTGGAGGGGAAAACCACCCACATCGTGGGGGCGGCCCGGCTGCGCATCAAGGAGAGCGACCGACTGGCCACCACCTCCCAGGTCCTCAACGAACTGGGCGCCCAGGTGGAGGAGCTCTCCCAGGGGCTCACCATCCGGGGTATAGCCCAATTCGCCGGGGGCGTCACCGTCCCCTGCCACAACGACCACCGCATCGCCATGATGGCCGCCATGGCCGCCACCCGGTGTGAGGCCCCCATCACCCTCACAGGTGCTCAGTGTGTGGCCAAATCCTTCCCCGACTTCTGGGAGGTCTATGAGAAGCTGGGTGGAACCATTGTAAAAAGCGAGGAAATCCTATGAAATACACCATTTTCGGCGAATCCCACGGCCCCGCCATTGGCGTCACCCTCACAGGGGTGCCCGCCGGGCTGGAGCTGGACTGGGCCGCCATCGAGAAAGACATGGCCCGCCGGGCCCCCGGCAAGTCCCCCCTGGCCACCGCCCGCAAGGAGGCCGACCAGGTCCAGGTGCTCTCCGGGGTGTTTGAGGGAAAGACCACCGGGTCCCCTCTGTGCGCCATGATTGCCAACACCGACACCCGCTCGGCAGATTACAGCAAAACCCGTGACCTGGCCCGGCCCGGCCACGCCGACTACCCCGCCCACGTCCGCTACCAGGGCTTTAACGACTACCGGGGCGGCGGCCACTTCTCCGGGCGGCTCACCGCTCCCCTGGTGTTTGCCGGGGCCATCGCCAAGCAGATTCTGGCCCAGCGTGGCATCACCGTGGGGGCCCACATCAGTTCCATCTACGGGGTCAACGACGAGGCCCTGGAGGACTGGGATACCCTGAAAGGGGTGGCGGACAAGGACTTCCCGGTACTCAATGACGAGAAGGGCCAGGAGATGCAGGAGGCCATTTTGGAGGCCAAGGAGGACCAGGACTCCGTGGGCGGCTCCATCGAGTGCGGGGTGTTCGGACTCCCCGCCGGATACGGCTCCCCCGACTTCGGGGAGAACGCCGAGGGCATCTTCTCCCAGTACCTGTTTGCGGTTCCCGCTGTCAAGGCGGTGGCCTTCGGCGCTGGCACCGCCTTCTCCCTCATGCGGGGCTCCGAGGCCAACGACCCCCTGTACGTGGACGAACAGGGCCACGTGGGGGCGGAGCAGAACTGCGCCGGGGGCATCAACGGCGGCATCACCAACGGCATGCCCCTGGTGTTCGAGGTGACCATGCGCCCCACTCCCTCCATCGCCCGCACCCAATTTACCATTGATATGAACCGCATGGAACATGCGGAGCTGGAGCTCCAGGGGCGGCACGACCCCTGTGTGGTCCCCCGGGCGGTCCCCGTCATTGAGGCCGCCGCAGCCCTGGCCGCCTGCCAGCTGCTGGGAATCTAATTTCCGGCCGTTCAGGCCGGAAAAACGAAGAATTAAGAATGAATAATGAAGAATTGTGGTGTGCCGCATAGCGGCACGGAGTTTCATTGGAGGCCATTCCCATGGATGAATTGCAGCAGTATAGAGAGGAAATCGACCGCATTGACCGACAGATGGTAGAGCTGTTCCGCCAGCGCATGGCGGTGACCGGACAGGTGGGCCAGTACAAGCTGGAGCGAGGCATCCCGGTGCTGGACGCAGTGCGGGAGCGCCAAGTGCTCCAGGACAAGGCCCGTCTGGTGGAGGGGGACCTGCGCCCCGGCGTCACCACCCTCTTTCAGACCATGATGTCCATCTCCCGCCGCCAACAGCGGGACCTGACAAGAGAACGGGCGGATAACCCCGGCGTTCCCCGGTTTGTCCAGGCCCTGTCCCAGATGCGGGAGCCCATCCAGAATCCCCGGGTGGTGTTCCAGGGCGAGCCTGGGGCATACAGCGAGCAGGCCTGTGTCAACTTCTTTGGCGAAGGGGTCCAGGCCACCGGGCTGCCCCAGTTTGAGGACACCTTTCTGGCCCTGAAAGAGGGCCGGGCGGACTACGCGGTGCTCCCCATTGAGAACAGCTCCACCGGCGCCATCCGCCAAATCTACGATCTGCTGTCGGAATACGATTTCTTCCTGGTGGGGGAGACCACAGTGAAGGTGGACCACTGCCTCATGGCCCTGCCTGAGGCCACCCTGGACACCATCACCCACGTGTACTCCCACGAGCAGGGACTGCTGCAAAGCGCCAAGTTTTTAGGCCGTTACCCCCACTGGCGGCCCATGACCCAGTCGGACACCGCCGGGTCGGCCAAGATGGTGGCCGAGAGCGGCGACCTGACAAAAGCCGCCCTGTGCTCGGCCCGGGCCGCCCAGATCTACGGGCTGAACATCCTGGTCTGTCCCACCAACGACAACCCCCACAACACCACCCGCTTTGTGGTGGTCTCTCCCCAGGTGGAGCTGCGGGAGGGCGCTGACAAGATCAGCACCGTCTTTCTCCTCCCCCATGAGGCGGGCTCCCTCCACGAGATTCTCACCATCTTCGCCGTCCACGGCCTGAACATGGTGAAGCTGGAATCCCGCCCCCTGCCCCAGCACAGCTGGGAGTACATGTTCTTTTTGGAGTTCACCGGGAACCTGAACACCCCGGAGATCGCCGATGTGCTCCATGAGCTGTCCCAGACCACCGGAGACTTCCGGGTACTTGGCAACTTCGTGTCGAATTTGGAGGAAGAAGCATGAAGAATATTATCCTCATTGGTATGATGGGCTGTGGAAAAACCACCGCCGGACATATGTTGGCCCAGCAGCTGGGCCGCCCCTTCGTGGACTGCGACGAGCTGATGGAGGGGACCACCGGGCGCACCATCTCCCAGATCTTCGCCCAGGACGGAGAGCGGGGCTTCCGCTCCCTGGAGAGCCAGGTGCTGGAGCAGCTGAGCAGCCAGGAGGGTTTGGTCATCGCCACGGGTGGAGGGGCAGTGTTGTCCCGGAAAAATGTCATCTCCCTGCGCCGCAACGGCATTCTGGTGTTCCTGGACCGCCCCATTGACGAGATCTGCGCCAGCCTGGACACCGAGGGCCGCCCCCTGGCCCAGGAGGGACACCACGCCTTTGTGGAGCGCCACCACCACCGTCTGCCCCTGTACCTGTCCGCCGCCGACGTGATCATCCAGAACTTTTCCACACCGGAGGCCACCGTTGCGGAAATTCTGGAGAAGATCTCCGAGGTGGGCAAGAAGTTTCTCATCATCAACGGCCCCAACCTGAACCTGTTGGGCAAGGGGGATGTGGAGCTGTACGGCCGGGAAAACCACGAAAACTACGCCTCTCTGTGCACCATGATCGAAGAGTACGCCAAGGTACATAACTCCACCGCCACCTGCTATCAGTCCAACCACGAGGGGGACATTGTGGACCAGATTCAGGCCGCCGACGGCGTCTACGACGCCATCATCATCAATCCCGGCGCCTACGCCCACTACTCCTACGCCATTCTCGATGCCCTGCTGGCGGTGAACACCCCCGCCTTCGAGGTGCTCATCGGCAACATCCACACCCGGGAGCCCTTCCGCTCGGTGTCCGTCACCGCCTCGGGGTGTGTGGGCCAGATCTACGGCCTGGGCCTCCAGGGCTACCTGCGGGCCATGGACTTCTTCCTCAAAGGGGGACAATAACCATGCTTCAAGTCATCGGTGATCCCATCTTCCACTCCAAATCCCCCATCATCCAGACCACCATGCTGGACTATCTGGGTCTGGACATCCCCTACACCCCCCAGCTGGTGAAAAAGGGGGAGGTGGCCCAGTATCTGGACTACGCCCTGGCCCATGGGGTCACCGGCTTCAACGCCACCATGCCCCACAAGGAGGACCTGGTGCCCCTGATGGACCAATTGGGGGAGGAAGTGGAGCTATACGGGGCGGTGAACACCGTCTGCCGCCGGGACGGAACGTGGATCGGCCACAACACCGACGGGGACGGCTGTCTGGAGTCCCTGGTGCATATGGGCATGTGGCCCGCCCGGCAGGTGGTACTGCTGGGGGCGGGGGGCGCTGCCCGGGCGGTGGCCCTGCGCCTGGCCCAGACCCGGGCCGAGCGCATCTGGGTGTGCAACCGCACCCTGCCCAAGGCCCACCAGCTGTGCCAGCTGGACGCCTCCGGCACCCTCATCCCCGTGGGCTTCGACCCCAGCACCCTCTCCCAGGTGTGCTCCCAGTCTCAACTGGTCATCAACTGCACCAACCTGGGCATGGACGACTGCCCCCACCAGTTTGAGGACTTCTCCTTCCTGGACGCCCTTCCCCGTGACGCCGGGGTGATGGACCTCATCTACTACCCCGCCTGCACCGAATTGCTGCGCCAGGCCCAGATGCGGGGGCTCAAGACCTGCAACGGCCTGCCCATGCTCATCTATCAGGCCATTTTCGCCCTGGAATACTTCCTGGACCGGCCTCTGCCCCGGTATGAGCTGGCCCAAGTGGTGTTCGCCAAGCTGGGCCTGGTATAGACAGAATGGACAATATAATTCATACAGTTTCATGAGATATAACAATCCTTCTTTTGTTTACTTTTTCCATCTTCAGTGGTATACTGGTAGCAAGTGAACAACAAGAAGGATTGTTACCGTATGGGCAAAACCAGATGAACCGAAAGGGGGCGTATCTCTGTGATATGGGCCCCTTTGGTGTCGTCTGGTCTTTTTCGTCGGTACCTCTTCCGTGGGAGTTCCCCACGGCGCCCATCTTGTCCCATCAGGAGGTGATACATCCCCCAAATTGTCCCGTACATCTTCACTTCAGGAGAATAGGAGGAACATCAACCATGCGCAAGATTACCAAGAAAGTCGGCGCTCTGGTCACCGTGTGTGCCATGTGTCTGTCCACCGTCAGCTATGCCGCTGCCCTGCCTCAGACCCAGGCCGACGAGATCACCAACTCCGCTGCCACCCTTGCCAATGAGGCGACCAGCCCCAACCTGGCCCTCAAGGCCACCGCCGCCTCGTCCGCCAACGAGACCTCTAACTTCACCCAGGAGAAGGCCAACGACGGCAACCTGGACACCCGCTGGTCCAGCGGCTCTGTGGAGAACAATCCCCAGTGGCTGCGCCTGGACTTCGGCGAGCCCACCACCTTCAACTGCGTCCGTCTGTTCTGGGAGAAGTCCGGCGGCAAGGCCTACAAGGTTCAGGTCTCCGACGACGGCAATGAGTGGCGTGGCGTGGCCAACATCACCGACGGCCAGCCCGAGGAGGCCCGCACCATTACCTTTGACGAGGTGACCGCCCGCTATGTCCGGGTGTATGTCACCGAGAACTTCCCTGACATCTGGACCTGCGTGTCCATCTACGAGATGGAAGTGTACAACAACACCTGGGACTTCGTCTTCGGCCAGGCCAAGACCCAGCTGGAGAACGCCCAGAAGTGGAACGCTCTGAGCCGGGACGTGTCCCTGGTGGAGAGCACCGACTACGGCGCCACCGTCACCTGGAAGAGCGACTCTCCCTACCTCACCGTGGAGTACGGCATGCTGAAGGTGACCCTGCCTGAGACCACCACCCAGGCCACCCTCACCGCCACGGTCTCCTACCTGGGCAACAGCGCCGACGTGGAGATTCCCGTGACCATTCTGTCCCAGACCGATCTGGACAACACCTATGACCTCAGCCCCACCCCCCAGAAGCTGGAGATGCAGTACAACCTCATCGACTTTGACAACGTCAAGGTCTACTATGAGTCCGGCATCACCGACGTCACCCGTGGCCGGGTGCAGGAGATCATGGACAAGCAGGGCGTGTCCTACACCGTCACCGAGAACTATGAGGAGAGCACCCTGGCGTTAGGGTTGCACGGCTCCACCGAGAACGTGGACACCAACACCACCGGCTACTCCGACGACCTGTTCGTGGCCAGCGAGACCAAGTATGACGCCCACTTTGTGGACATCAACTCCAATGGCCGCGTGACCATCCTGGGTGAGGACGACGACGCCGTGTACTACGGCCTGGCCACCCTGGACGACGCCATGGAGACCGTGGCCGGTCAGCAGCTGACCTGCGCCACCATCGAGGACTATGCCAACATGCAGTACCGCGGCATCGTCGAGGGCTTCTACGGCAAGGTGTACTCTGTGGAGGACATTCTCTCCCTGTTCGAGTACATGGAAGACAACAAGATGAACACCTTCGTCTACGGCCCCAAGGGCGACCCCTATCACCTGGGCAACTGGCGGGATGAGTATCCCACCGAGATCACCGACGAGCAGCGCTTCTACGGCATGATGACCCAGGACGACATGCGCACCATCACCGCCGCTGCCGCCGAGAACAACATCTCCTTTGCCTGGTCCATCCACCCCGCCATGCAAAACGGCATCAACTTCACCAACCGTGACAGCGTGGAGCAGGGCATTGATGACATCATGGAGAAGTTCTCCCACATGTACGATCTGGGCGTGCGCCAGTTCGGCGTGTTTGTGGACGACATCGACACCGGCGTGGCTCTGCGTGGCTCTGAGAACCAGGCCTACATGATGGCCGAGCTCCAGCGCCGCCTGGAGGACAAGTACAACGGCTCCGAGGATCCCGCCGATCATGTGGCCGGCACCTACTACGTGCCCAGCTTCTACGCCCTGAACTTTGGCTCCTCCTCTCAGCTGGAGACCAACCTGGGCGCTTTCCGGGAGCAGAACCAGGACAACAACGTCATCATGATGATGACCGGCTCCGGCGTGTGGTCCCCCATCCGCAACTCTGACCTGCTGAAGATCCAGCAGTACACCGGTAAGAAGCCCGTCATGTGGTGGAACTACCCCGTCAACGACAACATTGACGACCAGATGCTCATGAACCGTCTGGACTCCGTGTACGCCACCGACCTGGATGTCACCGCCTGCCTGGGCGTGCTCTCCAACCCCATGAACCAGCCCGAGGCCAGCAAGGTGGCCCTGTACGGCGTGTCCGACTACACCTGGAACACCGCCAACTTCGACGTCCAGGGCAACTGGGAGGAGTCCTTTGCCTCCTACACCGACGACCCCGCCATGCAGGAGGCCCTGCGTGTGTTTGCCAGCCACGCCGCCAAGAATCAGGACCACACCAACATCAACTCCATCTTCAACGCCTATAAGTCGGACAGCTCCAACTATCCGGCCGTGCTGGAGGAGATGCAGAAGATCGTGGACTCCTGCCAGCTCATCCTCACCCTCAAGGACAGCGATGACTACAAGCTGGTGAACCTGGAAGAGGAGATTCGCCCCTGGGTGTACCGCCTCAATGACATGAGCCAGATCATCATCGACTGCATCCAGGCCATGTATGGCGAGGAGAGCCAGCGCTTCGATCACCTGATGAACGCCATCTACCTCTCCAACGGCATCGACACCCTGGAGAAGTACAAGGTGGAGAGCCTGGAGGGCCAGGGCACCAGCCAGACCATCAGCAACTATGTCACCAGCCCCGGCAACCTCTACATCCTGCCCTTCGCCCGCTACATCATGACCCAGGCCGGCGGCTCCTTCTTCACTGACGCCTCCGACCCCTTCGTCTACACCGACACCAACACGGAGGGCTGGGCCATGGCCAAGTCCGGCAACACCTTCACCGTCACCGACGGCGAGACCGTGACCCTGGCCTCCGGCTCCTATGTCCAGTTCGACCTGGCCCAGCTGGTGGCTCTGTCCTCCGTGTCCGGCCTGGACGACCTGAACGTCCAGATCTCCCTGGACGGCAAGACCTGGACTGGCTTTGCCGCCGGCACTCAGGCCCGCTATGTGCGTGTGATGAACAACACCGCTGAGGCGATTTCCGTGGACCTGACCCAGGTGTCCATCGCCGCTCAGGTGGTGTCCATCGCCTCCGTCACCTCCAGCGCCCAGATCTATGAGCCCAACAACTACCCCACCAGCAACATCAACGACTACAACACCACCACCTTCGTCTGGCTCAACAGCCAGGCCAAGGGCACCCACCTCACCGTCACCTACAACACCGTGACCAGCATTGACCGCATTGAGTTCACCACCACCACCGATGGTGACGCTATGAAGGGCAAGCTGAACCTGGAGTATCAGGACGCCGAAGGCAACTGGGTGTCCGTGGGCACGGTGAGCAGCGACGACTTTGTGGGCGGCTCCATCGCCGTCAACTTCGAGCCTGTCCAGGCCAAGGCCATTCGGGCTACCGTTGTCGAGGTTGGCTCCACCAACTGGATGAAGGTCGCCGAGTTCCACGGCGTGTCCACCCAGGCCAAGGCCGTGGCCACCGTCAACGGTGTGGGCGAGGCCAAGCTCTATGACCGCGACGTGATGAGCTTCGTCCAGGCCACCGGCGAGGGCGAAGTGGTGTACCACGTCTACGAGAGTGCCAAGGCCAACGACCTGGTGCTGTACAACGCCATGGGCACCTGGGACGGCGTGAGCGTGTACGCTGTCACCGCCGATGGCGAGACCCTGCTGGAGCATGATGCCGACCTGAGCAACACCGGTTCCCGTGTCTACCACGCCAACCAGCTCAAGGGCGTCACCGCCTTCCGCATCGCCTACACCGACGGCATCTACCTCAACGAGATCGAGATCCAGGGCGACCGCTTCGTGGCTCTGAACACCTACGGCGTGCAGCCTCAGGTGGACGAGGCCAAGGCCGCTGCCGCTGAGCCCGGCTACACCGCCGAGTCCATCGCCGCCCTCAACGACGCCATCGCCGCCGTGGAGGCCATTCTGGCTGACAACACCCTGGGTGAGCCCGTGACCCAGGAGGCTCTGAACACCGCCGTGGAGGCCATGAACGCCGCTGTGGAGGCCCGTGTGCCCGATCAGCCCGGCCAGGAGGCCAACAAGGCTCTGCTCCAGGCCACCTACGACTACGCTGTGACCCTGGACACCACCGGCGTGGTGGACTCCGCCGTGGCCCTCTTCCAGAAGGCCCTGGACGAGGCCAAGACCGTGCTGGACGACCCCAACGCCACCCAGGAGCAGGTGAACACCGCTTGGGACAACCTGCTCACTGGCATCTGGTCCCTGGGCCTGAAGCAGGGCGACAAGACCATGCTGGAAGTGCTCATCGCCAAGGCTGAGACCATGGTCGCCAACCAGAGCAAGTACGTGCAGGATCACTGGCAGGAGCTGCTGGACGCTCTGAACGCCGGCCAGAAGGTCATGGACGACGGCGACGCCCTCCAGGGCGACGTGGAGACCGCTGTGGAAGACCTGATGAACGCCATCCTGGCCCAGCGCTACAAGGCCGACAAGTCCATCCTGGAAGACCTCATCGGCAAGGCTGAGGGCATCGACCTGACCGGCTACACCGCCGAGTCCGTGGCCGTGTTCCGCTCCGCTCTGGCCACCGCTCAGTCCGTGCTGGCTGACGAGACCCTGTCCGAGGACGATCAGGCCACCGTGGACAACGCGGTCGCCGCTCTGTCCGCTGCTATGGACGGCCTCACCGCCGGTGGCGCTCCCGAGACCACCGACAAGCCCCAGACCACCCAGAAGCCCGAGAACGTGCCTCAGACTGGCGACTCCGCTCAGCTGATGGTGTACGTGGCTGCTCTGGCTGGCTCTGTGAGCCTGCTCACCGGTGCCGCCTATGTGACCCGCAAGCGCCGCAGCTAATCCCCCATCAAGCAAAAAAGTACGGTCAGCGTAAGCTGACCGTACTTTTTTCATGCATTAGAGCAGAAAAAGCGGGCCGCTGATTGCTCAGCGGCCCGCTCCCTATCGGCTCTTACAGGTCGATATCCTCGTAATCGTCGTACTCGGAGGAACAGAAGCAGCAGTTGGCCTTCTTCTCCTCCACCTTGTCGGCAATGGCGTAGAATGTGTCCACGATCTTGTCCCAGTATGCCATCACCAGACATACCACGGCGCTCACGGCCATAGCCACGGCGGCTGCCTTCAAGATAAAGCGGATGACTTTCATGTTCAGTCCCTCCCTTGTGTGTTTCGGTACGTCATAGTTTACACGATTTGCGTGCAAAAAACAATGGGATTTGAAAAAAATTCACAATTCCCTTTCCCCCCTCTCCGGCCCTCCGGGCCTCCTTCCACAAATTGCACCAGAAACCGGGAATTTCTCTTGAAATTTTCCATCCTTTCCCCCGCCTATGTGGGAAAACTCCCCTTGTTTTTTCCTCCAAAATGGAATACAATGTATTGACTAAAGCTTTGTCTTGACCACACATTTCCCACTCTTACCATAGAAAGGAAGGGTTCCATGAAGATACAAACTGAAATCGGCCGCATCCGCATTGCCAGCGAAGTGTTCAGCAACATCACCGGCGCTGTGGCTACCAGCTGCTACGGCGTGAAAGGGATGGCCTTCCGCTCCAAGACCGACGGCCTGGTTCATCTGCTCCGCCGGGAGTCCATGTCCAAAGGCGTGAAGCTGGTCTATCACGAGGACGATTCCGTGTCCATTGAGCTGCACATCATCGTGGACAACGGGGTCAATCTGGTGGCCGTGAGCCGCTCCATCCAAAGTGAAGTCAAGTACAACGTCAACCGCCTCACCGGCGTGGAAGTGCGCAGCGTCTCCGTGTGCGTAGACTCCATGGTCATCGGCTAAGGCCAGCGCTGATAGAAAGGAATTTGCTAACATTATGATCGACATCATTGACGGCGCATTGTTTCAGCGCATGGTGGTGCACGCTGCTGCCTCCATCAACGCCCAGAAACAGAGCATCAACGAGCTCAACGTCTTCCCTGTGCCCGACGGCGACACCGGCACCAACATGTCCCTGACCATTGGCACCGCCGCCGCTGAGGCCAAGAAAAAGCCCGCCACCACCGTGGCCCAGGCTGCCGCCACCAACGCCTCCGCCCTGCTGCGGGGCGCCCGTGGCAACTCCGGCGTCATCCTCTCCCTGCTCTTCCGCGGCGTGTCCAAGGCCCTGAAGGACCACGACACCGCCGACGGTGTGGCCCTGGCTGCCGCCCTCCATGAGGGCGTGTCCGCCGCCTACAAGGCCGTCATGAAGCCTGCCGAGGGCACCATCCTCACCGTCTCCCGCCTGGCCGCCAAGGCTGCCGCTGAGGCCGCCCAGGAGCAGAACAGCGCCGAGCACGTGCTGGAGGCTGCCATCGCCCACGGCCAGGAGGCCCTGGCTGAGACCATCAACCAAAACCCCGTGCTGAAGAAGGCCGGAGTCGTAGACGCCGGTGGTAAGGGCTTCCTCATCATCCTCCAGGGTATGCTGGACGAGATGCGGGGTATTCCCGCTCCCCAGGACTACCGGGACGACGCCCCCCAGACCAAGGACAAGGCGGACTTTATGGCCATGAGTCAAGAGGAGATCACCTTCGCCTTTGACACCGTCTTTATTGTCCGCAAAGCCCAGCCCGATGTCAACCTGGGCCCCTTCCGCACCTACCTCAACAGCATCGGTGACAGCCTGGTCATCGGTGAGGACGACGAGGCCTTTAAGGTCCACGTCCACACCAACATCCCTGGCAACGCCCTCAACGAGGCCCAGAAGTACGGCACCCTGGAGCTGGCCAAGATTGAGAACATGCGCACCCAGGCCGATGATCTGGCCGCTGGCCGCAAGGCTCAGAGCGTGGACGACCTGGAGGACGACCACCACGAGGAGGAGCGGACTACAGTGGCCCCCGTGGAGAAGAAGTACGGCGTGGTGGCCGTGTGCGCCGGCGGCGGCCTGGCCTCCGTGTTCCGGGACCTGGGCGTGGACGGCATCATCTCCGGCGGCCAGACCATGAACCCCTCCACCGAGGACATTCTGCGGGAGATCGCCCGCACCCCCGCCGAGACCGTGTTCGTGCTGCCCAACAACAAGAACATCATTATGGCCGCCCAGCAGTGCGTGGGCCTCATTGAGGGCCGGGAAGTGGTGGTCATCCCCACCCGCACCGTGCCCCAGGGTATTTCCACCCTGCTGGTGATGGACCCCGAGGGTCAAGTGCAGGACAACGTGGACGCCATGACCGAGGCCATGAGCCACGTGCACACCAGCGAGGTGACCTACGCCGCCCGCAACTCCGACTTCGACGGCTTCGCCATCCAGGAGGGCGACTACATGGCCCTCAGCGACGGCCAGCTGTTCGGCACCGCCAAGTCCATGGAGGAACTGCTGGAGAACCTGGCCCAGGCCGAGACCCAGCAAACGGCAGAGTTCATCAACATCTTCTACGGCGAGGATGTGGACGAGGAGTCCGCCGGCAAGGCCCTGGCCCTGTTCCAGCGCCTGTGCCCCAACGCTGAGATCACCCTGCTCAGCGGCGGCCAGCCCGTGTACTACTATATGATTTCCGCGGAATAACGGCCAAAACACTCCAACCCGGCGGTGCAGCTGACGCTGCGCCGCCGGGTTTTTCTTTTTTCCTGCAAAAAATGATTCTCCATATTTCACGCAACTTTTCACCCCCAAGCGCATATACTACATGGTATACGGGGGAGTGTGGCGGGAATTTGCCCGCCCCTCCTCCACAGACATTGACAGAAACGGAGCGATTGACCATGTTGTTGCAAACCACACCCCCGAAATCCGACACCCCCGCCCAGGACGTGGACGACCTGATCTTTATGGGCCAGGCCGGGCCAATCATCAGCCAGCGTTGACGGTGAAAAATCATCTTTTTGACGGGAATCTCCCCCCTTTACAACCCAGGGGCCATTCTATATAATATATGAGATATATTATGGCCATGGGCCGGTTAAAGGATGAACGAGAATGCTGCAATTTGACGAATACAAGGTAAAACTCAACAACCTCAAGCCCGAGCTGGAGGAGCTGGGGCAGGCCCTGGACCTGGAGGCCGCTGAGCGGGAGCTGGATATGCTCCAGGCGGAGTCCGCCTCCGACGGGTTCTGGGACAACGTGGAGAAGGCCCGGAAGATCCAGCAGCGCATCAGCCAGCTGGAGGGCAAGATCAACGCCCAGGCCAAGCGTCTGTCCACCTGGGACGACCTGATGGTCATGTGTGAGATGGGCAACGAGGAGGAGGACGAATCCCTGGTGCCCGAGGTGGAAGAGGGCTTCGAGGGCCTTCTGCGCAACATGGAGGAGGCCCGGCTGGCCACCCTCCTGTCCGGGGAGTACGACCCCTCCCCCGCCATCGTCTCCCTCCAGGCAGGGGCCGGCGGCACCGAGGCCCAGGACTGGGCCCAGATGCTCTACCGCATGTACACCCGCTGGGCCGAGCGCCACGGCTTTACCTACTCCATTCTGGACTACCAGGACGGGGACGAGGCGGGCATCAAGTCCGCCACCATCCGCATTGACGGCGAGAATGCCTACGGCTACCTGAAGAGCGAGCACGGGGTGCACCGCCTGGTGCGGGTCTCCCCCTTTGACGCCAACGCCCGCCGTCAGACCTCCTTCGCCGCCGTGGAGGTGACCCCCGAGATCGACGACAGCGTGGAAGTGGAGATCCGCCCCGAGGACATTGAGATGCAGGTCTACCGCGCCTCCGGTGCCGGCGGCCAGCACGTCAACAAGACCTCCTCCGCCGTGCGACTGATCCACAAGCCCTCCGGCCTGGTGGTGGCCTGCCAGACCGAGCGAAGCCAGCTGCAAAACCGGGAGACCTGTATGAAGATGCTGCGCTCCAAGCTCATCCAGATCAAGGAGCAGGAGCACCTGGACAAGATCTCCGACATCAAGGGCGTGCAGCTGAAAATCGAGTGGGGCAGCCAGATTCGTTCCTACGTGTTCATGCCCTACCAGCTGGTGAAGGACAACCGCACCGCCTACGAGACCTCCAACATCAATGCAGTGATGGACGGCGACCTGGACGGCTTCATCAACGCCTACCTCACCGCCTCCGCCACCGGCAACTGGGCCACCAAATAATTCCCACACACATCGCCTGTCCCGGGTGCTCCTCGCCTCCGGGACAGGCGATTTCTTCCCTCTAGGCCAGGGGAACTTCTTTGTAAATATTGTCTTATATGGTTGACTATTCCTGACATGAGGACTACAATAGTACCACAATCGAACTGTTAGGAGGGTATCAACCATGAAAAAGCTGATTCGCCGATGTCTTGCTCTGGCGCTGAGCGCCGTGTTTGTGCTCACCTGCGCCGCCCCCGTCTCTGCCGCCGGCACTGACATCAACGTCCAATTGGATGTCACCTATTCCCAGACCGACGCCCGGGATATGCTGACACTGATCAATGACTTCCGTGCCAGCGACGATGCCTGGTACTGGAACCAGGACAATTCCACCAAAACCGATGTATCCGGTAAGCTCCAGGACTTCGTCTACGACTACAACCTGGAGAAAATAGCCATGCAGCGGGCCGCGGAAATCGTGGTGGCGTATGGTCACATCCGCCCGGACGGTACTAGCTGGTATTCCGCATTCCGGGAGTTTGGCGTCTATTACTACAGCGCATCGGAGAACATTGCCATTGGCTACACCTCCGCCCAAGATGTCTTTGAGGGCTGGCGGGAGGACAACGAGGACTATTCCGGCCAGGGCCACCGCCGCAATATGCTCTCCCAGGACATGACCTCCATCGGCATCGCCCATGTGGTGTATGGCGGGGTGGATTTCTGGGTCCAGGAGTTTGGCACCCTGGCAAACCCCAACACCACGGAGACCACCCCCGCCACCGATGCCACCGTGGACATCCGGGTGGCGTCCGACTCCATCCGCAGCGTCACCCTGGACGCCATCTCCCCCCTGTCTCTGACGGCTGGAGAGCAGGCAGACCTGCCCACCGTGTCCGCCACGCTGGAGACCAATGCCACCTGGGACCACACCCCTGACATCCATGTGACGCTGGAGCCCAACTGGACTGTGACGGCAGGCAGCGATGTGGTCAAGGTGGAGGGCGACAAGCTCACCGCCCTGGGGGCGGGCAGCGCCACCCTCTCCGCCACCGTGGCGGGCCAGACCGTCACCTGCTCGGTCACCGTTACCCAGGCCCCCTGTCAGCACCAGTGGGATGACGGTGTAGTCACCACTGAGCCCACCTGCACCCAGGACGGGGTGTGCACCTACACCTGCCAGCTGTGTGGGGCGACCAGGACCGAGGCCATCCCCGCCACCGGCCACACCGTTGTCATCGATCCTGCCGTTGCCCCCACCTGCACCCACACCGGCCTCACGGAAGGCAGTCACTGCTCCGTGTGCAACACGGTGATCGTGGCCCAGACTGAGGTACCTATGCTGCCCCACGACTATGTGGCCTCTGTCACCACGGAGCCCACTTGCACCGTGGATGGTGTGCGCACCTATACCTGTTCCATGTGCGGCGACAGCTATACCGAAGCCATCCCCGCCACCGGCCACACCTTTGGCCCCTGGACCACCGTCACCTCTCCCACCTGCACCCAGAGCGGCAGTGAGCAGCGCTCCTGCTCCGTCTGCGGCTATACCGAGACCCGGGGCGTCGATCCCACCGGCCACTCCTGGGAGGATGACTACACCGTGGATCAGGCTCCCACCTGCACCCAGGACGGCAGCAAGTCCATCCACTGCTCCCGGTGCGATGCCGTCACCGATGTCCAGACCATCCCCGCCACCGGCCACACCTGGGACCAGGGCACCGTCTTCACCCCCGCCACTTGCACGGAAAACGGCACCATGCGCTACACCTGCACCGTCTGCGGCGAGACCCGGGACGAGGTGATTCCCGCCACCGGTCACGCCTGGGACCAGGGCACTGTCCTCACCCCTGCCACCTGCACAGAAAACGGCACCATGCGCTACACCTGCACCGTCTGCGGCGAGACCCGGGACGAGGTGATTCCCGCCACCGGTCACGCCTGGGAGGATGATTACACCGTGGATCAGGCTCCCACCTGCACTCAGGACGGCAGCAAGTCCATCCACTGCTCTCAGTGCGATGCCGTCACCGATGTCCAGACCATCCCCGCCACTGGCCACTCCTATGAGTGGGTGGTGGACCAGGAGCCCACTGCCACCCAGGCAGGCAGCCGTCACCAGGAATGCACCGTGTGCGGCGCCCTGGGTGCCACGGAGACCATTCCCGCCACTGGCACTGAGCCTGGCACTGAGCCCAGCACCCAGCCCAGCACCCAGCCCAGCACCCAGCCCAGCACCCAGCCCAGCACCCAGCCCAG
>ERZ1643251.305-NODE-305-length-81262-cov-115.605440_pt1 | contig 81262 bp, 65 predicted proteins | sample MGYA00579261_ERZ1643251 | MGnify/ENA primary metagenome ERZ1643251 (study PRJEB29033, sample SAMEA4952267) | chicken gut metagenome | biome: Broiler Chicken; feature: Gastrointestinal Tract; material: Caecum | place: Ireland | collected 2018 | study: Broiler... | reverse complement strand
ACAGAAAAGCAGTATTAGCGGACGATTTTCTCTGTATGGTAGAGGGCGAGATTATGGGCAGAGTAAGTTCGGAAGTCATAGAGAAAATGCCGAAAGTCAACTAAACTTACCTTTCGCCATTGGAGCGTAAACGATTGGTCACCTTTTTACAAGGGTAAAGTGCATTGGTTTCACCAACCCTTGCAAAAACGAACAAAAAGACTTGAAAAAGAAAGACTTTTGCCCAACCGTTTATTTTCGCTCCGCCGAAAGGTAAAGAAACACAAAAATAATCTAAAAAAGGAGAATTGAAATTATGAAAACAAACGTAGCGCAAAAACAAACTTACACAAGCGTTGAGGATTACGAGGCAAATTGCTATCAGCTTTTTCCTTCAATCAGCAAGCGTAAAAACATCGGCGGAAAGACGTATTTCGTCCGCAGGTATTTCAACGGCGATAAAGACTTTGAAAAGTCCATGCAGAGCCTTGCATCGCAACAGACTTTTGGAAATAAGAGGTGACGTTATGAAACAGAAAAACTATATCGCAGGATTGTATTTCAGACTTTCCCAAGAGGATGAGCGTCAAGGCGAATCGGTATCCATTGAAAACCAAAGAACCATGCTCCGCAAGTATGCCGAAGAACACGGCTTTGAGATTCACGGCGAATACATAGACGACGGCATATCCGGTACTACCTTTGATCGCCCCGAAGTACAAAGACTTTTAGATGACGCTAAAACGGGAGTCATAAATACGATAATTGTAAAAGACTTATCCCGCTTCGGAAGAAACTACATCGAGGTCGGACAATACGTCGATTATGTGTTTCCTGCATTCGGGATCAGGTTTATAGCCATACAAGACAACGTAGATACGGCAAACCGTGACAGCGGTGCAATGGACATGATGCCCATCATGAACGTGTTTAACGAATGGCACGCCGCCAATACAAGCAAGAAGATAAGGGCTGTTAAAAGGTCTAATGCAAGAGAAGGAATTTATACCGCCAAGAAAGCCTCTTACGGATACAAAATGGGTACGGATAAAAAACGAGCACCTGTCATCGATGAAGAAACCGCGCCTGTTGTAAGACGCATATTTGAAATGTATGCTTCCGGTATAAGCCCGAGAAAGATTGCCGAAACCTTGAATTTAGAAGGAGTGCCGTCTCCCGCTACCTATGCTTATGAGAAATTTGGACAAAAGGCAAAACCCGATGCGGTCGGCTTATGGTCTGCCATTACGATAAGAGAAATGTTGGACAAAATCATATACATCGGACATATGCCGCAACTGCGATGGACTTCACTGTCTTACAAGAATCACAAGCGATTCAGAAAAAATGAAGAAGAGTGGTCTGTCGTTTACAATACTCATGAACCCATCATTTCACAAGAGCTTTGGGATAAGGTTCACCAAAGACGAAAGTCTGTTGCTCAGGGCAGGAAAACGAAAGTAGGGTACACGCATCCGTTATCCGGGTTTCTGTTTTGCGCCGACTGTGGCAATAAAATGAAGCTATGTACGTCACGTAATCGTAACGGAAAGCGATTCTTGCATTTTGACTGCGGTTATCATGTGCGATATGGTAAAGCGTATTGCTTTTCGCATTATATTGCGGCAAGTATCTTGGATGAAATTGTACTTGAAGATATACGGGAAATGGCAAGGAGAGTAACGCTCGATGAGAAAGCTATCCGTGAGGAATTTATCCGTCATAATAGTGAACTTGCGGACAACGCTGTCAAGTCCGTCAAAAAGGAATTACAGGCAAAGCGTAAGCGCACGGAAGAAATATCTCGCCTTATACAGGTTGCCTACGAGGACAGAGTGAAAGGGAAAATGCCCGAAGACATTTGCTTATCCTTTATACAGAAATACTCGGACGAACAGAAGAAACTTGAAACTGAAATAGCCGAGTTAGAAGCGAAGCTGACCGAAACGGAAAACACGATGCAGAGTGCCGACGATTTCATACGAAGCATCAAGAAATACTTTGACGCGCCTGAACTTACCCGAGAAATGTGCTACGAGCTGATTGACCATATCGTCGTGGGCAGTGCTCCTAAAACCGAAGGTGAAGACAGAGTGATCGATATTATCTACAAAGTAGACATTGCATCAGTCCTGCGTTACAAACTCAAAAAATAATAAAAAAGGTGTATGGAAAACAACTCCATACACCTTTTTTAATGCCCTGATCTTTCCCTCTCAATGTATCCATAAAAATGTGTTAAAACAAGCACACGCCACGGTTGCAATTGTATCATATGGCTATAATTAAAATATTTACTCAAGAGATAAATGTACATGACATAAAGTTTTGAAATCATTGGTGCGTGCATAGTATGTTTTATAAAGAGTACAGGTGTAGAGTCATGGATAATCGTATAGCTGTAAAGCATAATAATACATTGTACCCATTGGAAGCAGCACTTCACAAAGGGTATGTCATTATACGTGATTATGAAATCATTTCTCCATATGGTGATCAAATAAAAAGGTTTACTGGGTTTTATGACATAAACGGGCGTGAAATATATACAGGAGATTTTTTGATAGATAAAGACAATCAAAAGTTTGTTGTTGAAGAACGTTGTGGCAATGTTTTTTTGATAGATAATCGTACCCACGAGATAGTTCGTACCTTGTTTAGTGTTTCAATGAAAAGAGTAGTAAATATGTCATGCAATCATTGACTTCGGTTTAATTAACAGATAGAATTAAATCATGGAATCGAATATTAATCATATAGCAACCACATATGCATTTGTAGCTGCAGTGTACAATTCGAGCAAGAGCTTCTTTGAACAATTTGTGCCATTGCTAGAATATTATTTTGTAGACCAAAGACCTAATCATTCCCGTTTGACAATAAGTTCAATCAATGAGGGAATTAATTCAACTTTTGGGTTAGCTATGCCCAAAGCCACATTGATAAAACTTTTGCATATTATGAGGAGACAGCATAAGGTCGAGATAAAAGATAATAGCGTTTACATAAATAAAGATACGCTAGACTTAGATTATATTAAAAAAAAGCAAGAAATCGAAGATGATTTGGATGAGTTATATTCGGAATTTTTTGCATATTTAAAAATGAGAGGAATTATAAAGGAAAAAGAAGAAGTCAAAGAATCATTGATGACTATTGTATACAACAATGTGGCCGCGATATCTGATTTTTTTGGTCACGCTAAAAAAATTGAAAATTTAGAGAAAGATATCGAAAAACAAGTGGAGAATTTCTTTAATGAAGTAGTGTATAAAAATGATAAACTTAAACGCATTGTTGCAAGTTTATTGTTCGGAGCGCAAAAAACATATTTGTTAAATCTTAAGCCATCAGAAAGTGAAGAATTCCTAAGCAATGATTTTGTTGACGAAGTAATACTTGACACAAATTTTGTATTAAGGTTGTTAAATTTGCAGGATAGCTTGAATTGTACCATTGCACAAGAGACTTTTTCGTTTTTAAAGAGCAAGGGTGTTGCTTTTAAAGTGCTGTCAATTACGATTAAAGAAATAAATTCATCGATCTCAAGTTATTTACAGGAGTCTAGTAATCTCTACCAGCCTACTCTTCGAATTCTTGCGCAGAATCGCATACGGCTTTCTGGTTTTACTGCTGCGTTAGGAGGGGGATTAATACATAAAGCAGACTTATTGAAGCTGACGCAGTATATGACCTTAGAGAAAAAGCTCATGGATTTGGGGATCGAAGTAGTATTTCGTGGTTCTTACCCATACAATGAGAGTCATATAAGCAGCTTGGTAAGCAAAAAGGCGCGTGATACTTATACAAGAGATAGCGCGGAACATGATTTGAAACTAATAAAGTATTGTGAGGATTTGCGTAAGAAAAGGGATCCAAGGGATGCAAATAAAATATGGGTTTTGACTTGCGATTCTAAATTAGCGGCATGGAATCGCGAGATAAAAGCAGGCAACCATGTATGTATAAGTGAAGGGCAATTAAGTAGTATAATGTGGGTGAATTGTTCTGAAAACGAGTTGCAGATTAACAGAGTAATTGCAGCACTGTCTGATAATCAATCAATGAGCCTAAAAGATATAGTGCAATTTCAAAGAAAAGTCGCTGATTATATCGAAGAGATGCATCCCACACAATTAGAATTATATAATTTTTTGAGTGCACTAATAGAAGAGGATGATTATATTGTGGATTCGTGTTATAACCCAAGAACCTCAGCTTCAGTTGATGCACTGACAGATCTCTCAGACTTAATATCAGACGCAATAGATGATGCTAAGGGCAGGGCAGATAAAAATGTTAATATTGAGAGGATTGCTGATGAGATTAAAGAACAGGAAGCGGCACAAAAGATAAAACAGGATGAGATTAAAGGTATACAGCAAAAGTTAAAAATTGTTACCAGAACAATTATATTAGTATCCATTATTACAGTTGCAGAGATAGCCGTAATATTGGGGTTGTCGTTTACCATTGGCTATATTGCCTGGAGGTTTGGTGATTTTGATGTGTTGGGGTGGGTGTTTAGTCTCATTGTTCCAATGATATGCTTTATAATAACATTAGTATATCCCATCGCCTTCGGCAAAGAATTCAATGTTCACCAACTTACTTTCGATATAGCACAAAAGGTTTGTAAAGATAATGAAATGATAAAAGCTATATTAAACACATCATGCAAAGGTAATTCTTTGATTAATGAATACAAGGATCTAATAGAAAAACAAAAAAAATTATACTGTGATTTATTAAAAATAGAAGGTGGGATAGAGTCGTTGAAAAAAGCTCAGGAAAAATATTTTGGAAAAGAAGATATTGGTTCATAAGGAAAACGGGTTAGGATAAACAACCATAGTAGTTGTCGTTTCAACGAAGTCGCTTTGTTGTTTTATGACGAAGGCAGAAATTAAGGAGTATCCGATATAATTGTTTAATGTAACCAATATATAGAGAAAGGAGCTGTCTCGCCACAGTTCTCGTTTTCGTTTTGCAGTTGCAATTGCCATAAATGCTTGATCTATCATCTTATTGCGTTGGCTGTATCAATTGATGGCAATTAAGTATTTGAAAAAAATCTAAAATTTGTGTCACATTTCACGCATTGACATACTCTTTAATAACGGAAGGGGAAAAAACTCCTTTGGTCGGACGCTTAAGGTGTCCGAAAAATGATGGAGGGTAATATGAAAAACAAGTTCATTTTTAAACTTGCGGCTCTGGCAGTCACTTTGACCTGCGTGCTTGCGTGCGCGGCGGGAGTGCTTGTTGCGTGTAACAAAACGTCGGAGGAACATGATGTTTTAATTGAAGTCATCAATCCGCAAAACGGAGAAGTAATTTCCTATCCGCACCATGCAAAATTCTCTGCACCGCAGACTTCTACGCCGATAGAAGTGAGAGTTAAGGATCGCGTGACAGGGGAATACTTGACCGATGAAGATTTGGTCGGCAGTTCTCTTGATGATAGCATCTCGATCATGATCAGTTGCTATTCGGATTGGAGTGAAAGCTCGTCGCAAGATTATTATTTAAGCAAGACATGGCCTGGCAACGAATCGCCATATCGCATATTCAGGCTTACGATCAATTTCAACTATCCGCCCCTCAATGAAGATGTGAGCGAATTTGAATTAAGGTGCAAGCCGAGGACTTTAGTTGTCTGGTGTGAGTATGTTTAAGAGGCTAATCAACAAGAAAATAATTGTCGCAGATGTGCCCGAAGAAGACTATTTGTCAGCATAAAGAACAGGAGGCTTGTGACATATAACAATCTGAATCAATAAAAAAATGACGGAGGATAACGGGATGATACATAAAACGAAAAACAAAATCACAGCACTTGCGGTTGCATTGATATGCCTGTTTATGTTCGGAGTTGGTATTTTAACCGCATGCAACAAAGAAATTGAGCCGCACGATGTGGAGATCGTGCTCATCAACCCGCATACGGGTGAGCCGATGGCGCATCATGAAAAGATTGCCGAACCACCTGCAGGGACGCCGATAGAGGTGAAGATAAAGGATATTGTGACGGGGGAGTATCTTACAGATGATGACCTGCCGGAGACGACGCTTGCGGACAGTATCTCTATAGGCATAAACTATCGTTTGGATTGGGATGACTTGAATCCTGGAACTTATCAGAATTTGCGCAATATCTGGCCCGAACTTATAGAGCCGTATCGCGTGTATGAAATCTTTGTTTATTTTGACTGCCGTCCTGACAATCCCGACAATCCCCAAGAATTTCAAAGAAAATATACTATGGAAAGCATGTCTTTCAGATTCGAATATATCTAATAATGACCAATTACGGAGGAGAAATTATGAAGTGCATTAGAAAATATGAAATAGAAGTGGTTTTGATGATTATTGTTATTGTTTGTGCGGTAGCAATGATTTTGACGTGTGCATCAACCGCTGATATCGCTTTGGCAAATGCTCAAGGCGATAATAGCAATGTGCAGATTCTTTGCGATGAGTTCACCAACGATGTCAGTTTGCAAGGCGATGCGAGCAAAACGATACACCAGTATGCAACTTATATAGATGAAAGGTTTGAGATTGGAAATATCAATGCCGCTGCCGGTATTACCGATGAGTGGATATTCCAAATCGTGCCGAAAGCCGTTTTCGATATGCAGCCCGATGATTTTTTGTACATAGGCAGGCAATATGGCTTTTATGTTGATTATGACAGCGAGGATGCAAGCTATTTAGTCTATTTAATGGTGCATACTTACGACAATACAACAACGTCAGGGCATATTGTGCGCAGGATTGAACCATTGTATTACGAGAGATACAAATATGACAGCGTGACGGGTACTGCTGCACTTGAATATGTGATGGACAGGGTTCCAGCTGTCGACGAAGCGGGCAATGCCACAATGAAGGATAGGCAGTACTATAAGCAATGTTCAAAATATGAGATGATTTATTTGAAAGATATCAACTTTAATGGAGTCCTTTATAATGAGAATCATAAGAACATTGGAGAGGATGGGTACGTTGCAGCTGCGGATCGTGGCGGATACTTCATTGGAGGCAGTTATAAGTTCAAAGGAGTGTCCACCAATACTCATGAATTTGATTTTCATGCTGACTTGTTCTCCACTTTGATAGGGTGGATTGATTTCTCAGATATAATAGGGGAAGTAGCAGATTTAATAGGTTTCGCTGTCGATTTCGCTGAATTGCTGGAAAGCGGAATAGGATGGGCTACTACAATTGAAACCGATTATCGTGATGTAATTACAAATGAAAATGATTATACATTTAGCATGACAGACATAGATGCGATGGATCAGATTGACAAGTATGAACACTTGCTGAAGAACTATGAGACATCGTTCGAAACGCCCAATACTGTGGATGGTTTGCTTTACAAGATAGGAAGTGGTAATTATGCACAGTCGACGTTTTATTGCAATTATGCTGACACTAATGACCGTTGGAACACTAGTTTTGCGGGAACAGTTAGCATGGATATTGTTAAGGGGAATGGGAATATTACGGGCAATACGGTGACTGCTTTGGCAGAAGACGTTGAGTCTAATAGCTTCAATGGCAATGTATACAGAGGAGAAAGAATTGATGCAATGTTTGATGAGCAGACAGAACTCTATACCTTGCCAAATGGCAATGTTCCTTTGTCCTTTACCGCGCCCGTGAACGGAGCTTATACCTTTGAGACGTCGGGCGACGCGCAGAACGCATTCAGCGCTCCTAAAGGCACCGTCACTGCCGTTGGGAGTAACTCGAAACTGGTTGTGCGACTCGAACAGGGAGAGGTTTTCCACTTCACCTCACAAAGTTTCGAAGACAAGCGGGCAATTTATGCGATGAGTGCGAAGTTCACTCCCGCACGACTCGGCGTTGGAGAAGAAACAACGCTTGAGATCGCCCCCGGCGAAACAGAGTATTTCTGCATAGACGCATCTCAGGGGGATGTTTATTCCTGGGAAATCTCGGGTGGGACTGTCGGGGTTACTCAGTATTATTATAACTTTGACGATCCAAGTGCGGTATATGTTGCGAGCGAGAATCCGCAAGGCAGTTTGATGGCGGTTTCTAGTGGGATTTACTATTATGGTATTACAAACAATAATTCAACGACGGTTTCCGTTGATGTCCGTGTTGATGAGCCGCAGGATTTGCTGATTGGACAAAATGAAGCAAATGTGAGCGGTTATGGTACGGTATTTAACATTAAGTCGCAGTATGCTTCGGCATACAATTTCTCGATTGTTTCCGCAAAAAGTGTGAACGCAACCATATATTCTGAAGACATGGTTGAGATATTGCAGGAAAGCGGCAGTGAAATCAATCTTTCTTTGTTCGTTTCAGATAGTGCCACCTATTATTTGCGATTGACATGTCCGGAAGATGCAGAGGTTGTTTGTACTTTAACTCCGACTCCACAATCGGTGCACGTCGGAGCGAACAGTTTGCAAAAAACATATAATACCGGTCTTTACAAATTAAACAGTCCTGAAACATCTGTGAGGCTTGCGCTATCGGCAGATGTGCTTGATATAAAAGTGTATGATGCGTCAATGACGGAATGCTCCGCTGACGGTTTGTTTGCGGAAGGCGAAGATTATTATATTGCGGTCATCGGCGAGAGCGCTTCCTTTGTGCTGAATATTGTTCCGGTCACATCGGAAACGCAAGGAATGATAGGGGAAGACGGCTTTGTCATGATAGCTTATACCCCTGTAAGAACCGGCGATTATGCAGTCGAAGGAGCGGAAAATATTGCATGGTTCAACGATTCTCTTTCAAAGTGCAACGGCTATCTTACTGCTGGGCAGGTGTATTATCTTAAAGTCAGCGGTGTCGCAAACACATCGTATTCTGTTCAAATTGAATACGACGCTCCGCAGCTTTCTTTATATGTGACGCAAGCCGTTTCTGCAGGATATTACGCAATTGATATTCCCAATGCGGATAATTATTATTTCAGATTAAATTGCGGAATGGGAAGAAGTGCGGTCGGGAAGTTGTATGATGCCGATCACTTGCTTATCTCGACAGATATTACTGCGAATGACGGACAATATGTGTGCGAACTTTCCCCGGGCAGATATTATCTTGAGGTTGCCGTCGAGGGAGGTACGCAGGCATCTGTCAGAATAATATCAGAAACCGGGACAGAAGGAAACAGAGTACAAATTTCAGAACAAATAGTGTCAACGAATGTGGCGGGGACGAGTGTTGACGGTGCAATAATTGAATTTGAGGCGAAAGAGCCTGCAACTTACTATTTGCGTTTGACAGATGAGTTGCCTATATCTTATACCATTGCGGTTTACAAAGGGGCTGTTGAAATCGGTGTCGTTACAATAAATGACCAGGCGGGGGCTTCCGATTGCACTTATGTGTATGCTATCCAAATCGAAGAAAAAGGACATTATTTGATTAACATAGATGTGATAAATGCCGAGTCATTCGATTGCGGTGTTGCCATCTTTATTCCTCTCGAGATTACATCGATAAAACTTGGTGATTCATATATTTACCAAGATGAGGTTGAGGCATCCGGCGTAGTGTTGAAGATGGATTCATCTTATGAAATCGAAGTCGATTATAATTCAAATGCAACAGCGCCCCCTTCTGTTTGTGACATACATGGCAATGATAAATATAAAGCAATTTTGAGTGTTAACGGCGATGTGGGGACTAACTATGAATTGCAAGTGGGATTTATTACTCTCTCAAAAGAAGAAGACAGCGCCGTAGTATTGTCGTTTGAAGATGATTTTTCTCCGAAAGAAATCAATTGCACTATAAAGTATCCTTATTATGCAACAGCATCTCTAAGCGAGAACTATGACTTGGTGTTAGTCATGCAGGATGAATCTGGAGCTGCAGTGGATCCCGCAGTTGCGAAATCCGTGATAATTGATTGCGAAGTCGAAACGCTTGATTACGATGAGCTTCTTGAATTTAATGAAGAAGGCAATCTTAAATTTAATCTTATAACAGTGCCGATTGTAAATTATGACGGTCGCCAAATCGAGGTGTCCGTTATGCTTGAAACTGTTGCGGGGAACGAGTACGCAATCAGTTTGCCAAAACTTCAGTATAACGTTTTTTATCGGACACTATCCAATTATACAGCAAGTGCTGCAGACGGGCAGGCGCGTGTCGTTGTTGATGCCCAAGAGGCTTCAGCGGCATTGAATAAGGATCTAATCATACCCGATGATGTTAAGGCATTTTTCATAGTGTCAGATAATGTGAAAGTGTTTGAAAACTTACAAATCGAGTATCAGGGTTCCGACGCAGGCTTCTTATACACAGAAAATTTGAAAGTAAGTCATATTGCGTCTATTCTAGGTGACAATTTTCTGAAATCTAGCCGTTCGGCATTGACATGGAAACTTGTCGGAGAGAATGAAATCACGGCAAAAACTTCGGGATATATAATCGACGCCGCAGGTGATATTCGTTTTGAAGGGAATGGCAGTCTTACAGTAGTAGGCGCAAATGGCGCACATGGAAGTTCAAGTGGTGCATCGGGAGGAGCGGGAACGAACGGACTTACTTGTGACAGGTTAATTTTGGCACTTGATGGAGGCGCAACATTATCTATCACGGGCGGCAATGGCGGCAACGGATCTGCCGGGAGTAACGGCAGTGCCGGAAAAGCTGGCAACATAAACGGCGGAAACGGGGGCAATGGTGGTTCCGGAGGCGCCGGTGGGAATGCTGTTTTTGCAAATGATAGTGTGTCGGTAGTGGCAAACTTTGCCGGTGTAGTTGTTTTGCAAGGAGGGAAAGCAGGCAATGGGGCCTCTGGAGGCAATGGCGGTAACGGTTATATAGGGACGCGTTCCGGCGACATAGACACTACTCTAGGCGGAAATGGTGGGAGTGGAGGCATCGGTGGTAATGGCGGCAGTGCTGGAGTAGGCTGCAATGTTTCTGTCACCGGAGATAATGTCACCGTAACCGATGGGTACGCCGGCTGGGGCGGCAATGGAGGAAATGGCGGCGCCGGTGGCAATGGAATAAATGCTTCGCTCAGAACGTGGGAGACTGTAGGCGTTACAAAATATATTCAAGGGTATGCTCGGAAAGCGAGCAATGGTGGCGATGGCGGCAACGGAGGTGCTGCAGGAAAGAATGGAAGCGGCACCGTATCGTTAGATGATAATCCGGACAGCCTGGCTTATGGTTGCGGAGGTAAAGGCGGCAATGGCGGAAAAGGCGGCGATGGAGTTTCGTTTACTTATAACACGAGTGCCATAACCGAACTTTACACAGTGGCTCAGGCATGTCACGGAGGCAATGGTGGCAACGGCGGTGATGGTTTCCTTTATGGCGGGGAAGGGGGCCGTGGCGGCGACGGAGGTATCGGTGCAAAAGGAAAAAATGGTTCATTGTTTGTAGAATGCGAGGCGGGACACCCAGGTGGTAATGGTGGTAACGGTGGAAACGGAGGAAATTATGAAAATATTCTTGGGCAACCGGGCATCGGCGGTAATGGTGGCAATGGTGGTCTCGGAGGAGCAGCAGGTGATGCAGTGATTTCCTCGAAGCAAAAGGAACCAGGCGCTAATGGAGCAACTGGTACGAAAGGTACAGACGGAGTGTACACGGGAGAGCCTGCCTGTGTTGCGGCGGGGACGCTCATTACGCTTGCGGACGGCAGGCAGGTGCCCGTTGAGTCGCTGACCGGGAATGAAATGCTGCTGGTTTGGAATCTCTTTACGGGTGAGTTCGATGTTGCGCCGATCTTGTTCATAGACAGCGAGGCGACGGGAATGTATGAGGTGATTACGCTCACGTTCTCGGACGGAACAACCCTCAAAGTCATTGACGAACACGCCTTGTGGGACTTCGACCTCAATGAGTATGTGTTCATACGCAGCGACGCGGCAAAATACATAGGTCATTGGTTCAACAAGCAGACGTATGATGCCGACGGGAATATGATATACATCCGTGTTCAGTTGACGGGAGTCACCGTAACGACGGAATATACATCCGCATGGAGCCCCGTGACATACGGACACCTTTGCTTCTATGTGAACGGGATGTTGTCTATGCCGGGTGCGACTACGGGGCTTATCAACATATTTGATGTTGACCCCGACACCATGACCATTGATGAAGAGCAGTATCTTGCGGACATTGCGCAATACGGGTTGTTCACATATGATGAGTTTGCGGCATTGTATCCCGTGCCGGAGGAGATCTTCGACGCATTCGGAGGGCAGTATCTCAAGGTAGCGATGGGTAAAGGGCTACTGACTGAAGAGATGATCTATGAACTCATTGCCCGATATGCGAAATTCTTTGTCTGATCGGCTCTAGCTGGAATTAAAGTCTTTGTGGCTGACGGGGGATTTTCCCCCGTCAGCTACATAACTATTTATTATAAGTCAAATTACATCTTTCATGAGGTTATGCAAGAGCCCATTTAGCCGCTATAGTTTATTACGATAATTGTATTTTCGAAGAACTTGCTTTTTTCTTTGAGAGCTAATCTCTGTATATATTTGTGTTGTTGCAACGTTAGAGTGTCCAAGCAGTTCCTGTACGGAACGCAAATCCGCACCATTAGCGAGCAAGTTAGTTGCAAATGTGTGGCGTAAATAGTGGGGTGTCGAGTGCGGGTTGATTTGTGCTTTGGCAGCATATTTGGCATAAATGTTCTCAATGCTATGAGGGGTGAGTGGGCTGTCGTTACGTGTGGTGAACAGTAAGTTAGTATGGCTCAACCGCTTTTGATACTTGAGTTGTACTAAAATTCTGTGCCATGTTTCAGCAGATGATATGTAAATGATCCGTTGTTTTCTACCTTTGCCACGAATAATTATAGCCCGTTCGTGCGTAATGATATCGTCATAACGTATTGCCGCCGCCTCTGCTATGCGGATGCCGGTTGAGATCAAAAGGTCAATCAGCGCTGCGTCGCGAATGAATTGTCTTTTGGCAAATTCACTGCTACAAGCTGGATTATTTGCAAAACAGGAGAGTAATCTTTTGACTTCTATAATAGAAAGGGTCTTTGGCAATTTATATTCTTGTTTAAACCGAAATTTTAATCCGACGAAAGGGGATATGGGCAAAAGGTGCTCACCCACCAAATAATCGTAGAAAATCCTTAAGGTCACAATTTTTCTTTTAATTGTTGTGTCTTTCTTTCCAAGATCTTGAAGATGTTTAACGTATGCACATATATTCGGATGTAATATATCTTTTTCGTATTTGAAAAATGCGCTTAAATCAAAGGAATATGCATCAAGTGTTTTTTGTGTTAGATTTTTTGTAGATTTTAAAAAGGTTATGAAATTGTTTATCATTAAATATTTGCTCCTTTATATTGTGTTCTTGAGTTTTATCATCAAATACCGTATATTATACACAATAACTAATAATTATTTGAAGAAGAGGACATCGTGAAACATAATAATTTTAGAACATTGCTACAAGTTTCTTTACTAGCATTTGTTGTTATAGGAACAATTATTGCTAAACTACTTGATAATGTTAACGATAGTTTAATCAAAAATTTAATTTTTGGAATTACGATATTACTTGAAATATTATCTATGGCTTATTGTATTGTAGGAGGTATTAGACAAAATCTTAAGACTATAGATCGATATGGAAGCCTTAATTTGTTCGCAACAGTTGATCGCATGTCAGTTCGAGATGCGGTAATTGATTCCCTGCAAAATGATCCGAGTGATCATGTTATATATGTTGACTGTAACGGGCTTGACAGGACAGAAGTTGAGAATATCAAACAGAGATTGTATGAAGATTTCACGCATTATCACCCCAAAAGTCGGGCAAAGAAACACTTATTCATTAAAAGTGTATTCGTGCCATCGGCATTGGAAATCGAAGAACTTAATAAGGCAATATTTTATAATAGATCGCATACCAACTTGACAAAAAATATATACATTTATGACGATCAGACAGCCAATGGTTTTATTATTGAACAAATCGCAAAACGCATCAATGGCGAAAATGCAAAATTGTCCCGAAATATATGTAATACGTATATAATTTATCTCACACATTTTTGTAGAGGTAATCAAAAGGTGATTTATGCCTATACTTCCGCAAGAGATATAGTCAATATGCTCCAAGAAGAATATCCTTCGATTATAGATTTAAATGGGGAGGCTGAAATCATCAAGAAAAACAATTATTTTGGCGGGATAAAAGACGTATTAGTCTTTAAATCCATATTACAAAATTCATTTTATAGAATCTTTATCGGCCAATCTGTTGAGTATGCTTATGTGATATATAACCTAAAAACAGGCGATTACAAAAAAGGAATAGAAATACTTGCTAAATGTTCTTACGTAAAGGATATGCAAGGTAAATCTCAAGTTGTAACTTCTCTGCAAGATTTCTGTTACAAATATCTCTTAGCGGACTCGTTGCACTTGTTAAATTGTTATGAAGCAGCATATTCAGTTAGTACTACTATTCCTGAAATAAACTCTTCAGATATTGATAATGAAAACGTTATAATAGATTGCTATAACAAAAAATTAGAATTGCAAGCCCACATTGCAAAACATGTTGGATTGTTTACAACCGTTACAAATCCGTCCCGTGATGAGTTCGACTGCGACTCTAATACACTATTGAATAAAATTAAACAGTCTGAAGACAAAAGCATATATAAATTAAAAAAAATCTTAAACCTCTACTTGGAAAATCAGATGCGTCAAATAGAAGGTCAAGATACTATTCGCGCCTTCAGAGTTGAATATGAAATAATCGATAATCTCGAAACATGCGGTGAAATTGATCAGCAGCTATACTATCCTGTTTTTATCGCAAGGACAAATCCAAATAGAGCATTAAGCTGCATAGATGACATTTTAGAATATTACCTCACCACCGAACATCGTCGTCGATATAATGCGTTTTATATTAAGGCTGAAATATTACGAATTATGAACAAATATGAAGAGGCCTACGATTATTATTTGAAGGCTTCAGGCATGTTTGATGGTCATCACGATATCAATTTGTTGGATCAAACATATTTTTCGCTTAAAGCCCTTGAATTGCTCGGAGTGGTCAATGGTTTTGCTTCATATCAGGTCAAACAGTATAGAAATGAATTCTATACCGCAAATGGCTTCAGAAATGATTATGAAGGTATAGTACAAATAATTAGAAAATGCGGACTTCCGCATGTAGCATCTATTGCAGATGATACGCAACCGCGGTTACAATTTAATGAAGCACTATTGCATTATATTGACTCCAAATCGTTGCGAATCGAAGAACTCAAGCAACTGTTGGCAGCGCATATATTTATAATTCTTTGATTAATTATCAAATACAAAATAGGCATTTTTTCGTCGCCCGATGTCATGCTTTATCTCATTGATAACGTTGGCATTTGGCGACGATTTCCTCAATTCTTTCATAAGATCTATAAGTTTGCACATTTCTTCTTTGCCCCAACCATAACGTGTTATTTCTTGTAAACCCAGACGGATCCCATGCCCTCCGAAAAGTTTTTTCTCTTTACCATTAAGTGTAACAGCATACTTATGAGCATTTCGTACTATTATATCTTTTTCATCTTTCGTTACGGAAACAAATATTTGATGTGTCGTGGTATAGCTGCCATTTGAGAGCTGGATAACACGAAATCCGGCTTCACTCAAAAGCTGTCCTAATATGTTGCCATTTTTTACAGTGTTCAATAAATAGTCGCGTCCGAACTGTTCCATTTCAAGCAACGCCAACAACACTCCTGCGATATTATTAGGCTGTGTGTTACGGAGATAAGATGGCGAAATAAAGCTGTCAATAGTACTTATCAGATTATCATTCCTAAGCAAAACTAAACCTGCTGTCGGACCAGGCAATGTTTTGTGTGTTCCTCCGATCAGCGTTAAATTGTCATGTGAATCAAGCGGATTTTTATGTAATTGTGTGGCAATAAATCCTAAAGTTTGTGTGGCATCATAGATAGTAAGTTTATTGCGCGCCTTGATTTTTGATATATCAGCAGGCATCAGCAAATCCGATTGAGCAATTATGATACCATCATAATCGTCGCTAGAGAGCAGTTGATTCAGCAGTTCGTAATTTATATCTACTGCATGATAGTCATATGGAATCTCATCGAATTCGATTCCAGCCAAATCGAGTATAAGCGGGATTGATGGGTGTCCGCCTTGTTCGGCAGTAGTTAATAAAACTTTACTGCCGCGTGGAAGTGTCGCATTGATAACAAGTGAAATGCAGTTTAAACCGGAAAGTGGGCGCGCATCGGCATAAGCACAATTGAACATTTTTTTACACTGGCGTGCAAGTAAATTGTAAAGTTTATGAACATAATGGCTTCCGACAAAATCATTCGGCATATCATAGCTAAGATGATGCATGCAATATTTACCCTCAAACTCAGAATTGAGTGCAGATTTTACAAATGGAGAGCAAAAGGTTTCGGCAGCACATAGTGGAATTTTGGTGGCATTATATTCTTCAAGTTCGGCAAGCAACCGCAGATATTCATTATAAATTTCTTTAGGCATTTTTCATTATCTCCACGGGAAATTATAGTCATCGCGCACTTCGGTTTTTTTGAAATAAACAGCAGGTTCCGCACAATTTGCATAACCGAATTTATCCACAATAAAGCTGCATGTCAAAATGTTGAGTTTCGATAAATGCCGTGAAATTAGTATGTATGACTTATTTCTTTTGATTGTATCCCCTGTTTTAGTAACGTCATCCAATATGATTACTCGCTCATTGCTGTTAATTGTCTTAAGAGGGGTTGTGTCTATAAAAAACTTGTTTGTCAATAACACGTTTTTCGGATTATAGGGACAAATATAACGTCGCTCTGTAGCCGATAATACTAGATGACGGCAGTTTAAATTAATATGTTTAGCGAGATATGCTTCAAAAAATTTATTGCTGCATCCCGCCACATAAATTATTACTGTCGGTTGAAACGAATTTATTTTTTCCGACAGTACTTTTTCGCCTGCTTTTGCCATGCCATTTGTGCATATGCATCCATTCCTAATATCATTAAACAGCACAAAGGTAGAATATATCGTAAGAGGCAGAGCAAGACAGCTTGTCAAAACACTCAGTGCTGTTACTCCCAAGTCAAGATTATCCTTATAGTAGCTTATAATTAACCACGCTAAAAAAGCAATGTAAAGTATCATTGCAAATGCTAATATTAACATCCATGCCGTCTTCTTCCGCAAATTAATACACCTCCGCAACATTATCATCAATAATTATTAGTTATTGTCTGGGAAGAGTATGTGTTGGGAGAGACCGATGAAAGCGGTGTGGCTAATAATATATAATGATAAATTTCAGTACTGAAAAAAATTTAAAATTTGTGTCACATTTCACATGTGAATATGATCTTAAAAGATAGAAGGGGGAGAATTCTCCCTGCATAAACAAAGTTCGGGAGGGAAATTATGAATTTTGCAAAAGATGATCGGACCCTGAAACGGTTGACGTTGGCAGTCATTATTTTGATAATTCTGCTTGGTCTGCTTTTGTCAACATTTCCTGCAAATGCAGCCAGGGCAGGAAGTGAGGATCGATTGCAATATGTTATGGGTTCATATTTGAATGTGATGAATGACGAGTATGGTTCCGATGTTGCGCTTGGGCGAATTAAGCCGCTCAAGGATTTTGACGGGAATGATTACACACTCGCCGAATGTACGCCGACTGGTTACATGATCATGTGTAATGATGCCGGTGTATTAATGGAATATTCGGCCTCAAGTCCATCCCCGTATTGCGGCGAAGAGGGCGCGTTGTATTATGGGGGCAGCGGGATGTTTTTTGCGACACGCGGCGAACAGTTATACGACATATTTTGCGAAACCTATTACGATGTGTCAATAGCAGATGATTTTGTTGCTTCAAGTGCGGAACTCTATCAATCCGCTATGGCAGAGAAGAATGATAATATCGTGGCATATCTGCTTGGGCAGGACATAATGACGCGATCATACTCATTGAATTTATATGGCAAGAATTGGACTGTAGTTGATAATGCCGATTTCTTCCGCAACAAAAGGACTGCTTCGCAGATGAGTTATTATGCAAGCGGGAGTACGGCCTATTCCGGATATGTTTCTGCAAGCATGTTGCTGGGATACTATGATACTTTCAAGGGATATTATGGCCTGGTCAACAGCAATTATATGACCGGCTCGGGTGTAAACAGACATTTTTGCTCTTATAACGGCAAGAGCTTTACAGAAGCGTATCTTGTGCGCTTGCTGAATGAGAATGGCATCAATCATTGGTCGACCAGTACGCAGATAAGAAAAGTAATGAATGCTTATTTCGATGAGCATGGATCGGGCTTAGGCAGCTATGACATGATTATGCCGTTTTTCAGCGGACTGACCATCAAAAAACAGATCGATAAAAACAATCCGGTTATTTTGTGTGGAAATATTGAGAGTCCTTCGACTCCTTCCGGCGGGCAAAGCAATTCCGGGGATAATGACAGGGCAGTCTTGGTGTACGGATATTACAAAAAGAGCGCAACCAAATATGCCTTCCTTGTGCATTATGCCAAAGCAGGATATTCGGAATCGACTATCAATCATTATTCGTCCTCAACGATGGGGTCGATGTATATCATAAATTAAAAAGGAGGTAAGTTATGAAAAAACGAAAAAGCATAGCGATCGTTTTAATGATTTTGCTGGCTCTTGCGCTGGCGGCAACGCTTGTCGCATGCAACGAAGACGGGCAAGACAACAAGCAACAGACGCAGCCTTCGGATGATCCCGTCACGCCGGAACCGGAAACGGAATACGTCGTGGATGTGCTGAACTTTCTGCCGGAAAGACCGGACATCTGGAGCTACGGCGGTGAACTTGAGCAGGGGAAGACTACCGTGCGTGTACATTTCACCGTACCGTTCACCGGAGAGTATCGGTTCAACTTTGAAGCCGGCGGAAACTCGGACTACGAGGGCGCCGCATTGACGCGCGCCACGCTGAACGATCAACCGTTTGATTTCTCGGACGGCTATGAAAACGTGCCCATGAAGATGGGCAGCGGAGACGACAACGTGCTTGAGATGGAATTGTACAGCGCCGATGAACACGGCTACTACGGTTTCAACTTCAGCGTGCGCGAAGGTTTCCAAGACATGGTGCTGCTTCCGGGTGAGGAGGGCACATTCACAATTGATCCGGCAGACGTGGGCAACGGTGTGAAGCGTTACTACACCAATTCCGAAGACGGCATAGAATTTTATGCGGCATATCGAATGGACCTGCAGGGACAGCGCGTTAATATATCGGTCACGGCTGGGAGAAGTGATAAAAGCCGCATGGATGTGCCGATTGCAGGAGTAAACAAGATATACATTTCTGTAATAAATGTTTCCGATCAAGCGGCACAGGTACACATTTCGGAAGGGGAATTTGACTCGCTTGACGCCTTTGGCGACACGATAGAAGTCACTTACACCGGAAATGAAGCAAGTTCATATTTGATAAAAGTTAGATTCACTGAATCGAACATGCGTATTCGTATTAAGAAGAAAGGCGAGGCGGATCTTTACACCGGCTCCGTTTTGTATTCAACAAAAATGTTTAGTGCCGAAACCGGAGAATATGTGGGTACATGTTACGGTCTCCATCCCGGGGAGTATCAACTTATAGGTGTGGTTGGACAAGAATACTATGCGAATTTTACAATCGAAGAAGCTGGAACGTTTGTTTTTGAACTTTCGGAAATTAACTAATGAATTTATGAGGAGAAAATTATGAGCACATCAACAATCAATATAAGCAAAATGCTTCTTGCGGCAGTTGTCGTCTGCATAATGGTCATGTGCTGTTTTCTTGCGATTGCTCAAGGAAACGCTAGTGTAGCTTATGCCGATACATCTGCGTTCGAGTTTTATCAAGGAAAGTACGACGCGTACACGGATAGTGATTCGTTTAGCTATCAAAATGTGACTTATACGATAGGAGATTATTCGGGCAATGCCGCTTTGTCAACAGGAAACGCGACATTGACATATGACAGTGACGCTTCCGGCGGATATGCATTGAGTGTCTCCGGGGACAATGCCATCACACAAATAGTTCCTAAGGAGCTGTTCCAAAACAACGGTGACTTCACTTACATCGGGAAAGAATACGGTTTCTTTATAAATACGACGGATTATGTGCCGGCGGGGAACAAGAAGTCGACCGTAATGGTGTTTGACATTGCTACCGCCAATACCGGGCTTGACACGAACGCAGGGGTGGTAGAGATCAAAGTAGAACCGCTTTTTCAACGACAATTCGTGTATTTAAGTCCAACAAACACTCAGTTCAGGTTTGCCAATCGTGCGACAACTGATTCCATAAGATATGCGGACTATAATATCTCCGGGGAAGGATATATCGTTCCGTGCGCCGATTTGACATTGGACACTACACTACAAGCGTATGTGTTCCGCTGGACAGGTGATGTGCAGGAATATTATCTTAAAGATATATCTTATCTAGTGATGTTGCTGAATGAACAAGATCCCAATGAAGGAAACGGAGGCGTACATTATGATCCCTATGAAGATACCGGATCTTATTTTACATATTTCGACTATAAATATGACGGAACCACACGCCGAAACGGCGAGTTTCCCCACGAAGAGCATGCTACATTCGCCAAGACATTCGTTGATGTGGTGTTGTCGGCATGTGAGGTAATTCCCGTCATAGGAGAGGTTTTTGAGATCGCAAATCTTGGCATTAAAATAAATGATCAGATTACTGCGGCTCATAATTTTGGCGTCGGGTTGTCGAATTGGGGAGAACCGGAAGATGTGGATATTTCCAACGGCAAAATAACTGCTAAAAATTATTTCGCGAATAGGGATGATCAGATCGAGGCATATGGCAAAATAGTGAAAGCAGCCGGAACTCTCATAAACACCACCGAAGACGAAGATAGCGTTTGGTATAAGGTGGGAGACAGTACTACCGGGTATTTTCAGATAGGACATTCCGCATTAAATAATCAGCACAAGAATCTTACGCGGTTGGTAAGACAAATAGGGGTGAAAGTCGTCAGAGAGACCGGTGAAGAAGTAGACGCCGTAATCGGCTCATATAACTATATGTTGCGCGAACCCCAATATAAGTCGCTGCAAATAGAGGAGGACAAGTATTTGTATTTGTTGGATGACGGAGCAAATTATTTTATGTTTAGTCCTCAATACACCAGTGACTATTGCTTCGTCTTCGAAACCACAGAAGACATATCGCTTAAAATCAATGGGACACAACATGTCGGGCAGATTGAGAGCGGCACCAGGGTGTTTGATGTGCGGTTGGCCGGCGGTGCGGACTACAATATTATTGTGGAAAATCACAGCGGTTGTATGATGGCGCCTTTCCATGTCGAAACCTTTGACAAAATGTCCGGCATCGAGTTGGGCACCGATGAGTACATAGTCAAAATCTCCGGCAGCGGGATGAAACGTATCAATGTCACCGGCGGCACTAAAATCAATGCCGTAAAGGAACTTGACGCAACGGGGCAGTTGATCAATAGTTCCAGGGTGAGGAACGATCTTTCGACAAATAGTTTGGACATGATGATGGACGGTGAATATTATTTGATTCTGCAAAATGAGACGGCAGCGAACACGTCCATTACATATACATCTGTTCCCTCCATAGGGCTGGAGGATGCTGACATTAACGAGTTGAGCATTCCGTTCAGTGCGGTGGGCGGAATGAAATATGTCCGGTTTACGGCTACGGGGAATGAAACTAAAGGATATGTATTTTCGTTGTGTGACGCCGATGGCAACGGGATAGATGTGGGAGCAAATTACCGAGTGTATAAAGCCGACGGTACACAAATCGGCAATATGTATCCTTTAGAGATCGGGTCATATTATATTTCGTTGCCAGCAGGTGATTACTATGTAGGTTTTTATGTCAATGGCGAAATCAATTCCGTTCTTAAAGTCGAGGAATCGGACGTTGCCTTTAGATGGCAGGTGGAGTATATAGATGCAAACGGCGTCAAGAAAGAAATTCCTGCCACTACAAACCAGGATACTTTGATAGACAGTGTAACGCTGCCGTTGCTGCCAATCCAAGGACATTATAAGTTTACATTGTGGATCAACGATACCATTGCTATTAATAATTATTATAGTAATATTTCCGATAGTGAAAAAGATGCCATTACAGCAAATGGGTCTGGGGATGTTTATATTGATACTAAATGTGTATTGGGAGCAACTTTTCGCATCGAAGGAACAGTGCCGGACAATGTACATGCTACGTTTAAACACAGGATTGATGTGACAGTCAAGCTTGTCATGGATGAGTTCGCTTTCGATGAATCGGTTGACTATGAGAACGCAATGGCTTTCTCGTGGACGAATCAGCCGCTTGTTCAGGGGTATAAATTCAGCATCCATTACGGCGGAAAGGGAGCGCTCATCAAAACCGTAGAAAATAAAGCGATCACAAAGATAGACGTATTGAGCGATCTTATCACGAAACATCCTACCAGCGCTTATGTTCAGCTCGATCAAGTTAAAGTCAACGGCAATTATATTTCAGTTGCGGACGCAAGCAAAGTAGTGTTTCCCGGGACAAACAAGCTTGATCTCAATTGCATGTACTCGCGAGTCGAAACAAAGCGTGTGCTGCTCATCTTTACCACTACGTATTATTACATTGCCAATGAATTGCAACTGTATAATATCAGAAATGATCAGTCATATACGCGTTATCTTGATAACGATATAACGCTTAGCGAGACATGGACTCCTATTCCTGAATTGACATGCTCAATCTATGGACAAGGACATAAAATTAAAAATCTGAGTTTTTACATAGGCAGCGGCGCGCCCTCTCCGACAAATATCGGATTGGTGGGTGTAAACAAAGGGTTCATCACGAATTTGATAATAGACGGAGTCAGCGTTACCGGCGCCGAAGGGCAGCATTTTGAACCGTGGTATTACATCGGGGCAATTGCAGGGCAGAACGAAGGAAACATTACCTTGTGCAGAGTTACAGGAAGCATGTCCGTGCATAGAGCATTTTCTGCGTTAGGCGGCATTGCAGGAAAAAACACCGGTATGATCGCAACATCCTATTTCGGAATGCTCGATAGTGCACGTAGCTACATTTATGGCAACGGAGATGTGGGAGGTATAGCTGGACAGAGTACAGGAACAATAAGTAGTTGCTATACTGAAAACGCCGACATTCGACATTATGCCATTTACGAAAGTCATTCCGCAGGCGGTATAGTAGGCTATTGCTCGGGCGGCAAAATCTTGTCCAGTGCAGTGCATAATATTAACATATCCAACGCAAATCCGGAGCCGGTCAACAGTACATGGTTTGCTCCGAAAATGGGTATGATTGTGGGGCACATTGAGGATGGTGTGATACAGTCTGTTGGTATGGCAAACAGTACGTATGGTTACGGCGGATTGACTGCTGTCACAAGAGCCAATAGCTTCAATGGAGGTTGGCCGTTTTATGGTTTGATGACCAACACGCAAGTGGATGACAACATGAACCAGAATGGGCCGTGAATCAAAAGTGATTATACTAAAACCAGCGGGGCGCATTGACGCCCCGCTGGTTTTTGAAAGCGGAATCTTAATTTTCTTTTGTATGAAAAATATAGTTTAGGAAATAGTAGAATAAGTTTTATCTCCAACTGTAATCAAGTTGTTATTGATGTGAGGAAGGCCATAACAACAAGCGCGAAGAAAGATTTTATTCGCGTTGTATTCTACGCGAGAAATGTTTCTACCTTTAAACTTGTCCTCGCCTCCGACTTCTATTATCTTGAAGCCTTTGGATACCATAAAGGCTGAGAACTGCCAGAGTTTTTCGAACATGCCGTTCGAGTCCATAATGACCGAAAGGTCTTCTTTGGGGTGGTACGCTGTAATTCTGAAATAGTTTGCCATTGTGTATTCCTCCTATGCGGCAAGTTTCTTGATAGTGCGGTTGGCGTAAGGCAGCCAGACTCTGTTGACGTAATGCAGAATATCTTCGCTCGGCTTGTGGTCGTGTTCTCCATAGCATTGCAGGACTTTATGGTTGCGGAGAGAGTATTCGAGCGTAACGAGCGGAGTACCCGGCTGCTCCTTTGCGCGGACAAAAAAGATTAGCGATTCCTCGCGGATAAAACGTTGGTCATAGTTCATCCGTCCCACACAGTGATCTAACAATTCACCTTCGCGGATAAGGTCAGCAGGAGAGCGGGCAATGATGCAGACGAATGCGCTACGCTTATCGTGTTCGAGCGGCAGATATTTTTCGGCGATACGGGCAAATTGTTCATACAACTCCTGTTTCGCCTTTCTGTCTGCTTCCGCCTGCGCCGTGGCGTATTGGTCTATGCGGATATCATGCCAGCGTTTGAAATCGTGCGGAAAGCGGTTCTTCTCTTCGGACATATCCAAGCCGAGATATTGGCAGGCTTTGAGATAGTCGAGATAGGTATTGGCATTGGTGTTCTGCTTTGAGATGTAATCGAAAAAGCGTTCACGTTCTGCGCCCTTGAAAAGCTCGCATATCGGCTTTAAGTGCTGGTCGTGAGAGAGTTTTATTTTCGCTTCACGGCAAGTCTGTAAGGCATCGAGCGAGTTGCCTGTCTTATATGCACGCAGGATGACGTCAATGTAGTAGTAATGCTCGGCAAGTTCTTCGCGGTGTACCATCAGCCATTTGCGGAATGCCTTGTCCTCGCCGATTTTCTTCAGTATCATCGTACTGTCTGCATATTTACCCAAACCGGCTTTGACAAGGTATTCGACCTGCGGGTATTTAAGATAAGTACAAAGATATGTGATGATACAGGGCGGATCTTGTATATTCACGGCTGAATAGCGGAATTCTTTCAGCGATGTTGCAAACTTCGGATTGATAACGGGCGCCCACGGATTAAAATACTTGTATTCCACGGTATACCATTTGCCGTCATTATAATAGGGCGGTATATTGCATGGATATTTGACGCCTTCGGCGAACCAGCCTACGCGGTATCCGCCCATGTAGTTGTACTCGATGTCCCGTACAAGGCATTTGTCCGAGTACACGCCGTGAATTGCTACCTGTTTTATGAGCCGCGTTCTCTTGCCTTTGTTACGCACGGCAACGGTTATTTTCACGAGTTCTTTTTGTATCGTCGTGAGATACGCATAAAAGCGCAGCCCTTTGTTGTCGCCGTGTTTTGCATCGTAAGAGAGAATTCGGTTTTCTATTCTTTTGGGGATCGGTCTTATGTAATTTGCGTTCATGGTTCACCTCACTGTAATTTTGTCACCGAATATACCGTCCAAAACGGCAGGCGCGGTTTTGTCGAATGCTGATGTGTCGAGTTCATCGTCAAGGTCTTTGGGTCCTTCGATGTCTCCGTCAAACTCACGCATTTCCTCTTCGGAGAGTATTTCGCCCGTTTCTAAATCCACATCGTCTTCATCTGACATCGAATGGATATTGCCGTCTGTTTCGATCAAAACAACACTGTGTCCTTTTCCGAGCATCTTTTTTAGATATATATCCGAAGCGTGATACGGAAATCCGACCATCGGCACACGGCTTTCAAGGCCAACGTCTCTGCCTGTAAGAGTAAAGGGAAGTTCGTCTGCAAGTATCTCGGCATTCTTGCCGAACACTTCATAGAAGTCGCCCAAACGCATGGCGATAACGGCTTGCGGATATTTGCTTTGTACGTCCAGATACTTTTGATACATAGGGGAAACAGAAGATTTTTGCTTTGTTTCCTCTTCGGCGAGTTCAGCCATAATCTCTTGTATCTCCTCATCGGACGGCATATCGTCTTCCACGGCATCAGGCTTTTCTTCTGCAGGCTTGCCTTCGAGGTCGTCACCCATCATGTCAAATATGGACATCTGCGGCTTTGGCTGCGGTTTAGGCTGTGGTTTTACCGCCGCCACCTTAGCTGGCGTTTTGGGCTGCATCTTGTATTCGGAGCCGTCCTCGTTGTACAGCGTACCTTCAATGCTGTCCTCTTCGAAATAATGGACTGCCCAACCGTAAACGACATTGTCTTCCACACAGGCGGAATTGGCGCCTTTCGAGGCAAGTTTCCTTGCCTCATTCGATGCGTATTTGAAAAAGCCGTCTAACGTTTTTTTGTTGATTAGTGTCTTTCCGTCTTTTTGAAAAGGCACACCGTTGTTTATTTTCTCTGCAAGCGTTTCGCTCGCACTTTCTTCAAGGTATGCCTTTACAAGTTCTTGTTCGTTGGTTTTGGCTTCAAGGTTCAGTTTCATTTTGTATCTCCTTAGAATGGTAAATCGTCCAGCAATTCCGCTGCTTTGATGTCAAGATGTTCCAGCGTAGTGTAGTGGTTGAAACCGCCGCGGTAATCCTGCTCGTCTTTCGCTGCTCGGATTAAAATGCTGTTGTACCATTCGTTGCTAAAATATCTGACGTCACTGATGGAGATGTACACGCACTTGTTCTGTGCGCTTTTGATGAACGCCGAAAAGCAGTAATGGTTCTTCCCGATGTTCACCAGCCGCCAATGATTGTCACGGCACATCGATTTCAGGTAGTTGATGTACTTTGTCTGAAAGGATTTGTAGTCTTCTCCGGTGTAAGCGCCGGAAGAAAATTTATATCCGAGATACTTTTTGAGTTCTGCAAGTTTAGCCATTATCTTTATCCTCCCTGAAAATCCTGTAAATGTCGTCTGCGTAGAATTCGCATACAAACCAGTTAAAAAGGGCGTGACACTTCACGCCCTTGTAGTCCACGATATAATCGTTGTTTTCCAATTCTTCGAGCACTGTTATCTCGTCCATTTCTCCTTTGAGAGAGTGGATATGTGCCATTGTCCTGTAAGCCATTGTTGTTCCTCCTTATCATGCAATTCTCTTGATACCGCCGCCGAAACTCTGTACGGTGATACTGCCGAATTCCGAGCACCAGTCATCGTCCTTGTTCCAGACATACGCGAAAGCTGTGTGACGGTTTCCCTGACTGTATATAAGGGTATCCCATTCTTCGGGAAAGTCTGTGACGATAAGGAAATCGTACAGTTCGCCGAATTGCGTAAATTCGTGTGTCACGGCATAAACAAGGCAGTTGTACTTTGCCTCTATTTCCTGTCGCTTGCGATCTATCTCTGGTTCCTGATGGAGCCAAAAGCCTCCGAAGTTTTCAAAGAAACATACCTTGTCGCTTTCACGGAAGCCTCGTATGTACGGCTTGTATATGTCCATTTCTTTCAGCAGTTCGAGTGCCTTTTCTTTTTTAGCGATTGTCTTGTCTGTCATTTTCGTATCCTCCTTAAATACATTCCTGTAAAGTTTCAAAGTTGTATCCGATGTTCCTTAGCGTTTCTTCGAAGCCGAACCACGCCAGCAGGTTTTGATTGTATGTATCCTGCGCAAGGGGATCTTCCTTGTCCCATCTGCTGCCGAACAATTCGGACGGAGCGTAAAGACCCGTTCCATTCATAAGGTCGTAAAGCAGTTCGTTGATTTCCTGCCTGTACTGCTTGTAGAAACGCACCGTGTCGGTATAGTAGATGAGTTCACCTACAATGCCGGATTGGCAGCCGTGGTCCAGCACATCAGTGAAGATATGCTTCTTGTTGTCATAGTCGCTCCAGCGGTTAATGACGTAATTGCAGACGTGTTTTGTGAGAGGATTTTTCGTGTTCCGCTTGAGTTCTTTTACGTTGGAAAGAGTAAGTTTCATTATGCTGCCTCCTCGAAATCATCCAGATAAATACGGGTGAACATAGCGCCGTATTCAAAATAGATCTCGCCGTCTTTGTCCGTCAGAAGGTCGTAAGTGATGACACTTATCCTGCCTCTGTCTGTCACGGCAACCTGGGCTTCGTTTTTAACCAGGTCGATTCCGACCAGGTTAAAGGTGATATAATCTTCACCGTCGAACCATTCGAATTCCGAGAGATAATACTTCCGGAATTCTGTGAACTTGGAAACTTCTGTTTTCATGAGTTTTACCTCCAGATTTTATTTTGCCTTTCGGCACGGGCTATGGAGCACATGGCGAAACAGAGGAAAGGTATCTTGAAATGCACCCGGCAAAAGTCAACGACAAGGATAAAATTGTTGCATCCATGTTCTGTGTATATAAAAAAGCCGACCCCGGTTAAACCAAGGTCGGTAGAATGACAGTTATTTCAGATTTTCAGTGACAATTTTCTCCCGTTGACTTCTGCCTCGCCCTGTGCTACAACCAGCCCGCGAAAGGTAAAAGACCGGTGTTAAGCAGAGGATTAACAATTCTATTTCATAAGTCGCAAAGAAAATTGCGACAATATGACCTAGAATTATGTCGCAACAGAGGCATCTTGCGGCAAAACTAATACTGTTCGAGGTTTAGGAAATTATGTCTTTAATTAAAGGATATTTTGAACGATTGAAGATGCAACTGTTTAACAACAAATAAAGGAGTATCGTTGTGGAGGAAATTAAAGTAAAAAATAGTCCCCTTGATATAAGAATTTTTGCTATCGGTAGACCTAACATAGACCATATGTCAGAAGAAGAATATTCTGTTTTCATCGCGGCATTGGAGCTTAGGATAGATGAGTCATTGAAGGAGATGCGAAAGGATAGTATCTCACAAACACAATAAGTTTTTTATTGTGTTATTTAGATCATATGTTGAGATACACCTATTGGTAGGCGCAGCAAACTTTTTGGAGTGGCGCGAGGGATGTATATCATAACTTTAATCGAAGTATAACACCAAAAAAATCTTTTGCAAAAAATAATACGAACCTCGACTCATCGTCTTGGTTCGTATTATTCTGGTCTGGTGCGCGGGACGGGACTTGAACCCACATGAGCGTACTGCTCACAAGAACCTGAATCTTGCGCGTCTGCCAATTTCGCCACCCACGCACGGGTGATTGCTTGTAGATTATAGGACATGCGGCGGACGCTGTCAAATGTTTTTGGCATTCACTCGCGCAAAATCTTGCGGTATGCGCTATGCAAGGGACGGGTTTGCATTGAGGAAGGCGGGCGGCGGATGCGGCGCGTACGGTCACGGGTGCGTCGGGTGGGAAGGGCGTCGGGCAAGAGATGTCATTCGGAGCGGAGCATACGGTCGTCGCGTTTGCGGTACTTGTCGGAGGAGGCGCGCGCGAATGCCAGCATGTGCGATACTGTCCACAGCACGATAAATATGCCTGCTCCGGCCGCGGTGATTATCAGCGTGCGCGAAGTGAGAAGTTCGGTCGTGACGAACTTGTTGATGAGCTGCGCGATGCCTGTCGACGCCCGGTTGAACAGGACGGAGAATACGAAGCCGGCGGCGCAGCCGACTGCGGCGAGTATGCCGGTTTCGGTGGCGATGTAACGCATCGCGTCTCCCGGCGTCATGCCGGCAAGGCGGAGGATGTCGAATTCGCGGACGCGTTCCGTTGCGGTGATCACGATGAGATTGACAAGCCCGATGACGGCTATGGCGTAGACGATAGCGGTGAATACGGAAAGCAGCGCGGAAATGTCAAGCCTGTCGCCGCCTTCCGCGGAGAAGTAACCGCCGCGCTTGTAGAGGGTGGCGGAGTCGGTGTCGATCAGATCTCTCAGCCGCGTGAACGAATTTTCGTCGCCGTTAAGGAGGATGAGGGAAGTGCCGTTGGGCAATTCGCCGCCGACGGTAAGTTCGCTCGTGCGGACAAAGATCGCCATATCCCAGGACGTCACCGTATTGTCTATGCCGACGACGGTGAAGGAGCGGTCGGCAAGGACCGCCTCGCCGGTGTATTGGGTGACGCGCAGACAGATGCTGTCGCCGACGTTTATGCCGAATTTGTTGGAGATGTAAGATGAGATGACGGCGGCGTTTTCCGTTGCGTCGAAGCGGGCTATGACGTCGTCGCCGATGTCGAGCGAAAGAAAGCGCATGTCGGCGCCTTTTTCTACGGAATAGCACATGGCGTTGGAATCCGACCATACGCTCACTTCGGTGTCGTCCCCGTAGGCAAGACGGCAGGACACGGTCCTCGTGAGCGCGCCGTCGGTTATGCCGTCGAGAGAAAGGCAGTATTCGTATTCCGCCTCGACCGTTTCGTAATCGACGTCCGACATTTTCACGATGAAATCGCCCGACATCCTTGCCGTCGAGGTGAGGGAAGTGTAGCCCACTATATCTATTATCGCCGCTCCCAGGCTGATGAAGGCGATCACCGTCGCAAGCATTGTTACGGATGAGTTTACGGAAGCATTCCTCGGCTCGGCGCATTCCGCGATGAATCCCGCGCCGGGACGCGTTATTCCGCGCGCCAGGGCGCATACGGCGCGGAGGATGTGCGGCATGACCGTTATCGCCCATACGAGGGATATGACGATGAATGTCACCGCTATGTACGGCAGCGCGGATCCGGGCACGAGAAACAGCGCGACGGCGAAAGCGGCGGCAGTGATCGTGACCGCAACGGACAGAGGCAGCGGAACGGCGCGTACGAGGCGCTCGCCGTCGCCGGTAAGGCTGCGTATCGATTTCGCGCTCATGCGCACGGCGGGAATTACGCACGCGGCTATGCCGCAAGCGGCGCCGATTATGACGGCGAGGGGATATTTGTACGCTTCCGTGACGAGCGCTCCGCCTGCGATGTTGCGGGCGAGCAACCCGTCGAGGTAGGTGATGAGTCCTTCGCCGAAAGCCAGCCCTATCAAACCGCCGACGACGGCGTAAAGCGCGGCTTCGGCGAGAAGTATCCCCGTCGTCTGCAGCGGCGTTGCGCCCGCAGCTTTGAATTTGATAAGTTCCGTCACTCTGCCGCGTACAATGACGGAAAAAGAGGAGAAGAGCAGACACGCCATGACGACTGTGATCACCGAAGCGGCGATGGTCATGAGGCGCATGCTGCCGCGCACGGACTCCGCCATGTCGAGTTCGGTTTCGGCGACGTCGGCGGTCACAGCCTGCGGATTGGAGGTAAGAGCGGCGAAATAGCTGCGCCATGCGTCGGCGACGTCGGTGCCGTCGGAGCGCACGGCGTCCGCGTCGGTCAGATATACCGCGGTACGGGACGGAATCACGCCCGTTGCCGCGTCATCGGAAAAATCGCCTTCCGCGGCAAAAACTATGAACGACTGGTTGAAGTAGCGCGAAGTGTTGTTACAAATGGCGGAAATGAAATAAGAACTGCCGTTTTTGGTCGTGAAAGTGTCGCCGAGGGAAAGATCCGTGGCTTGAGCGAACGCGAGCGAAACGTGTGCCGAGGGCAGATCGGAAGTGTTTTCGCAACGACTGAGAATCTCCGCGCCGGTGAGGGAGTCGAATCTGTCCAGATCCTCGGCGATGATGCCGTAGGCGCGCACCGTTTCCGTGGACGACATCACGGACAGCGAGCTTTCGTACGTCGCCAGAACGGCGGCGATCTCGTCCGAATGTTCCTCGGAGTAGGCGCGGAGCGACTCGCCGAAGGGCACTCCGCCGTATTCGGTCGCGTAGTAGCCCGTGATTATGAGGTCCGCGCCGCCGTAGCGCGACGTGCCCCACAGCGAGGTGAGCTGCTCGAAAAGAGAGGATATGCACAGGCAGACGAGCACGCATGCGGTGATCATCGCCGTCGAAACGACTACTATGACGGATTGAACCGGATTGCGTTTTATGCTGCCGAGCGTATGGCGCAGAATGATGTTCATACCGCGCCGTCCTCCGGTGAAACGAGCCGTCCGTCGCGTATGGTTATCACCCGCGTCCCGTACGCCGCGTTGGCTTCGCTGTGGGTGACCTGGATGACCGTGGTGCCGAATTCGGAATTGACGCGCGAGAGCAGCCGCATTATCCCTTCCGCATTCGCGGAATCGAGATTGCCCGTAGGCTCGTCAAGGAGTATGATCTCCGGGCGGAAAATGAGTCCGCGCGCTATCGCCACGCGCTGTTGTTCGCCGCCGGACAGCTTGCCGGGGAGAGAAGATCGCTTGTCGGCCAGTCCCACGAAGGAAAGCAGTGCGTCGAGATCCTTTTTCATTTCTCTTTTGCCTTTGCCGGAGAGGAGTACGGGGACGAGGATGTTTTGCTCCGCGGTCAGATACGGCGCGAGGTTGAAAAACTGAAATACGAACCCTATCTTTGTCCGGCGCAGTATCGCTCTGCGGCGCTCGCCGCACGCGGCGATGTCCTCGCCGTCTACGAGCACCTCTCCGGACGAGGGGCGTTCGATGCCGCCGAGGATGGAGAGCAGCGTGGTTTTGCCGCTTCCCGACGCGCCGAGGACGGAAACGAATTCCCCTTTATCGACGGTCACGTCTATGCCGTTGAGGATCATATCCTTGCCGTTGTATGTGTGATAAATCCGTTTCGCTTCGATGACAGCCATGTTTCCCCTCTTGTCCGTATTGCAAAACCTTGCAAAATACCTTTTGATTATACACTGAGGCGGTACGCTTTTCAAGAGCGAATTTACGGGCGGGGAAGGCGGCGCGCGCTTTCGCGCCGGGCCGTGTCGTGCGGCGCAGGCATAACCCGTGAGCATAGAGCGCATAGAAAAAAGGTATTTGACTTGATTTAGGCGGGCGATATAATGAAGTCGTGATACGGACGCGGACGCAGACGCGCCGCGGCGTCTTAAAGTGGAGGAAGCTATGGACAGAGTGGAAAGATGCGAAGAAAAGTATGCGGAGCTGTTCGGCGGCAAACCTGTGAGGGACGAGGGCAGCGATCCGGAGTTCATGCGCATATTGCAACGTTTCATTTTCGGGGAAGTGTGCTATACGGGTGCGCTTGACGACCGTATGCGCGAGCTTATCACCGTCACGGTGCTTGCGGTCAATCAGACATTGCCGCAACTGAAATCCCACACGCTTGCGTGTCTGCACGTCGGCTGCACGCCGGAGGAGGTGAGGGAAACGGTATATCAGTGCGCGCCGTTCATCGGTTTTCCCAAGACGCTGAACGCAATCGCCGCCATGAACGAATCCTTCGAAAAGGCGGGCATATCCCTGCCCCTCGCAAGCGGCGAGACCGTCACGGAAGAGGACAGATACGAAAATGGGCTTTCCCTGCAATCCCCCGTCTACGGCGACGAGATAGCGGAGAGATACAAATGGCTTCCCGGAGAGTTCGCGGCGGCGGTCCCGCGCTTTCTTACGGAGCTAGGCTTCGGCGACTTCGCAACAAGGAAAGGTCTTGACGCAAAGACGCGCGAACTGCTTACGGTGGTCATACTTGCCGCATTGGGCGGTGCGGAAACGCAGGTGCGCTCCCATGTCGCGGACGCGCTGAAAACGGGGAGCACCGGAGAGGACGTCGTTTGCGCGCTGACGCACGCCATGCCTTATATGGGAATACCGAGGTTCTTCAACGCGCTGAACTGCGCAAAGGATCTGCTGGAATAACCGCAAAGTAACAACGCCGCCGCGGCGCGTCCCGTCGCGGACGTGCGGATATGAAAGAATCGTCAGAGGTATAAATATGGATTATAAGGAATTTGAGAGCAAAAACATATTCGGACTCGGCGCGGAGAACACGGCTTACGCGAAGTTCTTTATCGGCAGGTCCTATCTCAATCCGCTGACAACTCCGGGCGACGGCAAGCCGGGATATGCAAACGTCACGTTCGAGCCGGGCTGCCGCAACAACTGGCACATCCATCACGCGGCGAAGGGCGGCGGACAGCTGCTGCTGTGCACAGCCGGAGAGGGGTGGTATCAGGCGTGGGGTAAGGCTCCGCGTTCGCTGAAAGCCGGCGACGTGGTGGAGATCCCCGCCGAAGTCAAGCATTGGCACGGCGCGAAGAAGGACTCGTGGTTTGCGCACATCGCGGTGGAAGTACCCGGAGAGAATACATCAAACGAATGGCTGGAGCCTGTGACCGACGAGGTGTACGGCAGGCTGTGAGCCGTCCGCAATCCGCCGCATCGGCGGCGCAAAATATCCCTGCAACGCGGACATCCGCGTGCGCGGCATGGGATAAGACGGCTAAACGTATGTACGGCAGTTTTGTCCTGTTTCAAAATCTAAAAAGCATAAAAGATTGACCGCGCGGATATCCGCGCGGTTTTAATATCGCTTCGGGAACATATCCGCTGTAAATCATGGACGGAAACGGAGAAGAACGCGGTTTGCGCGGCAGTTTGGCGATTTAATGAGTCCGTGTATTTCGCAAACGCCGTACGTGCAGCGGAAAGCAAGCGCACGATCTGACTTCACTTTGCGCGCGCGGCTTGCGCGGGAGAGTATAATGTGTTATACTGTACCGCGGTGAAGTTATGCCAAAGGAAATGAATGCGAAGAATCTGTCGGTGTTTTCTGACGTTATAATGTCGCTCGCGTCCGACGCGGCGGCGGAAGTCGAGGGCGTGGAAGTGCTGCGCTCCCGCGATTCGTCCAAGCGCGCCATAAGAGGGGGCGGCGTTTCCGTCTATTTTCTGCCCAACGACAAGGTGGCGGTGGACGTTTTCGTCAATGTCAATTACCCGTGCCGCGTGCCGGAAGCCGCGGCGGCGGTCCAGCAGCGCGTGAAAGAGGAGATAGAAGGGGCGACGCGCTTCCGCGTGCACAACGTGAACGTGCAGGTGGTGAGCGTGCTGTTCCCGACGCAGAGCGAAGAATGAGAAGGACAAGCAGAGAATACGTTTTCAAACTGGTGTTCGAATATACGTTTTACGGCGCGGAGAACGAGTCCACGCTGGAGTTTTTCCTTGCGGACGCGGACCTTACGGCCGAGGACAAGGCGTATATCCGCGAGTGCTACGACGGTGTGACGGCGAATGCGGAGCGGCTGAAAGCCAAGCTCGCTTCCAAGCTGGAGCGGTTCAGCGTGGACAGGCTGTACCGCCCGGATATGACCGTACTGCTCATCGCGCTGTACGAGCTGGAACGCGCGGACACGCCGGCTAAAGTCATCGTCAACGAAGCGGTGGATCTCGCCAAGAAGTACGGCACGGAGAAGTCCGGCTCCTTTGTCAACGGCGTGCTCGCAAAATTCGTACGCGAGGGCAAAGAGAGCGCGTAAGCGCGGTTTTATTTTGCGGAAATGATCGAACAAAACCCGATTTCGGAAAAAACAATCAGCGTGACCGAGCTTAACGCCACGCTCAAAGCGTGTCTTGAAGCGCCGGTTTTCCGCGGACTTGAAGTGTTCGGCGAAGTGTCCGGCGCGCGCATGAGCGGCCCGCATTTTTATTTTACGCTGAAGGACAAGGACTCTCAGATACAGTGTGTGAAATTCGGCGCGGACCGCAGCTATATCCCGAAGGACGGGGAGAGCGTCGTGGTGCGCGGCAGCGTGAACTTCTGGACCAAGGGCGGCAGACTTACCTTTTCGGCGACGACGATCATGCCCGCCGGGAAAGGGCTGCTTGCGATCGAGTTCGAGCGGCTGAAGGCAAAACTGCAGGCGGAGGGGATATTCGACGAGAAGTACAAAGTCCCCGTCCCGAAATATGCCAAAGATATCCTCGTCGTCACTTCGCGCACGGGCGCGGTCATAAGAGATATCGTCACCACCGTCAGGCGCAAGAATCCCGTCGTCAACATCACCGTGCGCGACGTACGGGTGCAGGGCGAGGGCGCGGCGCAAGAGATAGCCGGAGTGCTGAAGCGTGTGGACGCGCTCGGCTACGACGTCATCGTCATCGCGCGCGGCGGCGGCTCGCTTGAGGATCTCGCGCCGTTTTACGACGAGGAACTCGTGCGTGCGGTCTTCGCCATGAAAACGCCCGTCGTGTCCGCGATAGGGCACGAGACGGATTTTTCACTGGTGGATTTTGCCGCCGACGCGCGTGCGGCCACTCCGACCGCCGCGGCGGAGCTGGTGGCGTACGACTACTACGCTCTTGCAGACAAGGTCAGGACGCTTTCCGCCGATATGAGGAGATCCGTACTGCGCGGTTTCGAGCGCAGAGTCATGCGTACGAGGATAGCCGGCGACGCGCTCGGACGGCGCATGGTGTCATTCCATACCGCGCGTGAAAACAGAGTGCGCACTCTCGCGCTGCGGCTGAAAACTCTCGTCGGATACAAGACGAAAGACGCGGAATCGAAGCTGAACGCGCTTTGCGGCAAACTCGACGCGCTGAGTCCGCTCAAAGTGCTGTCACGCGGTTATTTCAACGTGCAGGCGGCGGGAGTCAGCGTGACTTCGGTGCGCAGTCTGAAGCCCGGCGACAAAGTGCGCGCGAGAGGCGGCGACGGCACGTTCGAGGCGCAGGTGACCGAGGTCGTCCCGGACAAGGGCGCACCCGGTAGCCGCGCGGACGAGTGAGGGAAAACGGCAACCGGCAGAAACGTCCGTGCGGCGGCGTTGATGAATGATACCGCGCGCTGCGGACTGGCAGATCGAACAGAAAGAAACAGGCGGAAAGCGCATATTGCGGACGGAGGCTTTATGGCTGAAGACAAAATGAACAAATTCGAGGACAACATCGCCGAGCTGGAACGGCTCGTTAAACGGCTGGAGAGCGACGTGGCGCTGGACGAGGCGATCGCGGCGTTCGAGAAGGGGATAGCACTCACAAAACTGTGCCTCTCCGAACTCAAAGCCGAAAAGGGCAAGCTCGAACTTCTCGTGAGTGATCTGGACAAGATCACGGAGGAGTTCAGCGTGGACGCGAAATGACGGCGGCGGAGTTCAGAGAAAGTTTCGAGAAGTGCTTCGCCTGCCTTTTCGGGGAGGGCGGAGAGTTTGACGAGGCGCTGCGTTACGCGTGTTTCGGCGGAGGCAAAAGAGTGCGCCCCGTGGGAGTATGGCTGGGCGCGTACGCCGTATCGCCCGCGCCGCCGCTGGACGAGGTGATGAGCCTTGCCTCGGCGATCGAACTCATACACAGCTACTCGCTCGTGCACGACGATCTGCCTGCCATGGACAACGACGATTACCGGCGCGGCAGGCTTACCGTGCACAAAAAGTTCGGTGAAGCGACGGGGATACTCGCCGGAGACGCGCTGCTGAGTATGGCGGCGAAAGTGCTCGCTTCGGGAGCGGTGCAGTTCGGCGGAAACTATTCGCGCGCCGCGCTCGTTATGACCGCCGCTGCGGAAGATATGGTGCGCGGTCAGGTGCTCGACCTCGCCGGTATGCATACGGAAGAGGAGTTCCGCGGCATGTACGCCTTAAAGACGGGCGCGTTGTTCAAGGCGGCGTTTCTTTCCGGCGCGATCGTTGCCGGAGCGGACGAAAGACAGTGCGGAAGCGTGCGCGCTTATGCCGAGGCGTTGGGGCTCGGTTTTCAGGTGGCGGACGACCTCTTGGACGAAGGCGATGAGAACTCTCTTGTAGCCGTAATCGGCAAAGAGCGTGCGGTGCGGCTTCTCGACGAGTGTACCGCGGCGGCGCTCAAGAGTGCGGCGGAACTTCCTTTCGGAGAAGGTCTCGCCGCGTTTGCCGAAAAACTGCGCACGCGCAAAAATTGAAGTCGGGCAAGCCAAATTCGCAAAATCGGTTGCCAAATCGCCCGCCTTTTGATATATTGATATGGCACGCGAGCGGCAGAGACCGCGGCACCATAGCCAAGAGGTAAGGCAAAGGTCTGCAAAACCTTCATTCTCCGGTTCAAATCCGGATGGTGCCTCCAAAAAGGCGGTATCTTCGAAGATACCGCCTTAACTTTTATCCCCGTCCCAGAATCAAGGATTTTGCGACGGGGACCCCGGTGCGACGCGCGAGTATGGCGAAACAGGCAGACGCAAGAGACTTAAAATCTCTCGGGACATCCCGTATCGGTTCGAATCCGATTACTCGCACCAGCGCGGGCGCAGGACGTATAGGTCCGCGCCCGTGTTTTTTGTTGCGTTTTTCGGCGGATTCCGTTGAGTCGGGAGTGCACGGCGGTTATCCGTCCGCTCGGCAGGCGGCCGGGCACGAAGGGGCGTCAGCTGTCGGAAGAGCCTCGTATGCCTCCGCATTTTGCCGCCGTTCCCGATACGGCAGGGAAGAGCAATCCGTTTGTCCGCGCGTCGGCACGCGGTTGCTCGCGCGCGACGGCGGCATGCACTACCGGAGACTGCTGTAAAGTATGCCGACAAAAAACGGAATATGTCGACTTAATATACATTTATTACCACTTGAATTTCCTTGATTAAATTGACTTGTTGAACTATAATTCAAACGGATCGTTTTTCAGCCGCATGCGCAGAGCGTGACGGCGCGGTCTAAATGGGAGTAATGATTATGATAAAGAGTTTGAAGAAGCTGCAGGCAGCTTTGTTTGCCGTTGCGGTTTTGTTGATGTTCGCACTCGTTTTCACCTTTGTTTACGGTGCAGGCAGCGGAAACGAGATCCTTCCCGTTGCGGAAGCGTCCGCCGAAACATACGAGCACGGCACGCTCGCCACGCAGACGCCGAAGGATGCGACGTCTGTGAGCAGCAGTAATGTTTCGGAGTTCAGCAATTCGATAAGCAGCAATAAAAACATCTCGCTGACTTCGGACATTACACTTCCTTATTTCCTCAATACGTCGAGCTACAGCGGCACGATTTACGGCAACGGGCACACAATCACGGTGAGCGTACCCGACGTGTCCGGCGCGAACAGCGTCACTAGTATGTCAAGGACGGTTGGGAACATGAGCTCGTATGTTGCCGGCGGCGTCATAGGTGAACTTACGGGCAAAATATATGACTGCAAGTTTGTCCTCGGAAGGGGTGATTATAAAATAGGGGCTGCTAATGTCGATCCCAGCCACTTTGTTTTTGGCGGCATAATCGGTTATATCAACGGCGGCACGGTATCAAACGTACAGGTCGAGGTGCTCACGGGCACCGATTTCCGTGTATTCTGTTGGCGTTCAGCCGACAGAGCCTATCTCGGCATTCTCACGGGTGCGGCCGCTGCCAATGCGACGGTTACAAACGTGACGATTGTGAACAACGGCGGCACATTCAGAGCCGGCTATGCTAGTGACACGAGCGTCTCGTCGATTTATACGGATTGCCAGATATCCATTTCCAGCAATCTTATAGGATATATAGAAGGCGCGAATACCATCGACAACATCATTGTCAAAGGCGGTACGACCGATACTGTTCTCAGTGCAAAATATGCGGCGAACATAGGCGCTGGATATGATAATAACCTCGCAAACATGACGAATTTTTACAATGCGTTCGGAGTGCTCAACGCTTCCGGCGCTGCAGAGGGTAGGTTGGACGGTACGACTGCCAGCGCCCTTATCTTTGCAAGCACCAAAGGAGAGAGCGGCGCGAGTCAGCTTAAGGTACAGAATTATTACGAATACTATAACAGCGATCAAGGCAGTACCGCCAACGACAAAGTCAACGGTGTGGGGACAGCGCCGTTGACCTCAGGGCAAGCCGTCAACAAGATCAGCATTGCCGCTACGGTAGGCATAGGCGCGGAGCAAGGCGCGCGCGATATATCTTTCGATCCCACAGCTCCGACGTATGCCCAATCTCTTGTGGTCATCTACACGGGACAGGCTAAAGCCGGATCCGGCATGACGAGGACGTGGCTCATTACGCCACGCACCGGTGAGGCAGTGACGGCTTCCGCCGTTATAGAAGGAACGGCTACCGACACGGTGGTCTTCCGCAGATTGACTTCCAAATATTCGTCATGGGGCGATAACAGATGGGGCGCAAACGACGGTATCTTTACCGCGTCGCTTACGGCTCAGGACAGCGAAGCCGAGCCCCCGTCTTATCCCGCGCTCACGCAGTACGAGCACGGGTATGTCGGCAGTCAGACGACTACCGGGACTCCCATTTCTTCGGCAAGCGACTTCAGCGCGGCATTTTCGCCGAGCGGGAACGCAACCGACGGCAGCTACTATCTGACGCGCGACATTGTGATCAGCGGATTCTCCGGACATGATTTCAGCGGAACGTTGGACGGCAACGGCCACACCATTTTTATTGACGGACTTTATCAGCAGAGCTATACCGGACAGTATGTCGGCGGCCTCTTCGGCACGCTTTCCGGCACTGTAAAGAACGTGCGCGTCGTGCTGGTCAATTCGGTCACCGTCGGTTCCACTTCTGAAGGTGATCAAGGCTTCGGACTGATCGCCGGCAACATCGACGGAGGTACGGTCGAGAATGTCAATGTCGTGATCCCGAGCGGCGTAACTCTGCGCACGCAGGAGCAGTTATCCCGGACAGTTTCGCTCGGAGGTATAGCGGGCGAGATGGACAACGGCGGTAATGTGACCAATGTCACGATGCAGCTTGACGGCGAACTTTATGTCGACGGCACATGGAGCTTCCTTGCCGGTTTTGTCGGACGTTCGCGGCAAATCAGTTCCACTTCTTACATTTATAAAAATATAATTATTAAGGGCGAGGGAACATTCGACGGCGTTGCCCGCACAAACAACAACACACCGGACACGAGCGTACAGCCGAAATTTGTCGGGGTAGTCACTGTTCTGCAAGGATCTACCGGTACTCCGCAGGTGGATATCGACGGACTCATCTATAGCCTTGCCACTAATGCAGACAACAATAACGACAACAACGCAACAACGCCTGTAGAGGGCCGCTATGCAAGTTACGGCTGGGTGGCGCAGAACCTGTATAATGCCGGCGCCGATCAAGCGGCTGTAAGTGCAGAAGGATATGTAAACTACGACAACATATTCGAGGTGGAAGGCGCCGCGTTCGGACAGTATATGGATCCGAACTCTCCCGGTAATACCTACATACAATTCAGCGACGAAGGCCTTGCGGGTACGGCAAACGCACGTCGTACGGCTTTGATTTCGAACAGAATATCGGGAGTGGAGGCGACGCATACCGTCACACCTTACTTTGTCCCGAACGGAGCCGATACAAGTTCTGTCACCCTTGTCGCTCATTCTTCGGACTGGCTCGGCACGGGCAGGCTTCAGACCAACGGTAACGGTACGGGCGATTACCGTGCAGAAGGGAACTACAAGATCGTCACCGTAGCCAAGGAGAACGCATACGATTCGATCGGCGGTACGATCACGCTGTCGGAGTATGTCGCGGCGACGGCAAACGCGGCGAATAAGAATGTGACTTACAAGGGCGTGGCGGCGGACTTCGGAATCACCGTTACGGTAGGGGACAGCACCCTCACGCCCGGCGATGATTATACGTTGAACTTTGAGAGCGTCACGGGATACAATTCGTCCGAAGCGCCTTTCAATGCCGGCACTTACTCCGTCACTGTCACGCTCAATGCCGACAACGATTACAATTTCGAGAATAACGGCAACCTCGTAAAAAAACTTACGATTTCTGGACTGGTGATAGCTAAGGCGGATCTTCCCGATACCGTTACCGTCAGCATAGAGGGCTGGACTTACGGCGAGAGCGGCAACGCTCCGCAGATGAGCGGTCTGCCCGACGGCGTGACCGAGGAAAATGTATCCTATACATATAAGGGGCGCGGTGATACGTCCTACTCGGACTCCATTCCTCCCGTCAATGCGGGCGAGTATACCGTGACTGCGACGATTGCGCAGACGTCCAACTACAACGGCGGCACGGTAAGCGCGAATTTCACCGTAGACAAGGCGGCTTTCCCCGAAGGCATTTCGGTCACAATGGACGGCTGGACGTACGGCGATGCGACTAAGAGCCCTTCGATCAGCGGAGCAGACATAATCAGCGGGGCAGAGCGCACTTTCCTTTATGAAGGAACGGGTGCTACCGAATATTCTTCGTCCGAAAAGCCCGCCGACGCCGGCACTTACACCCTCACCGTAATTTACGGCGAGAGCACCAACTACGTCGGTGGCTCCGTGGTCAGCGACGAGTTCACCATTGCGCCGTATGAATTGATATTCAGAGTTGAGAGCACGGGTAATATCATTTACGGAAGCTATGCCGAGCCGAACGGCGTCATGACGGTAACGCTTACAAACGATCCGCCGGATGAGGGGTTCGTCGGAGAGTATCCGTCGTATGATATCACATTCGTATACACTCTTGACAGCGGCGAATATAATGAAGATACCGTTGCAGACATTGCTGCCGGCACCACGGTGCATGTGAGAGCGGTGGTATCGGTTGTCGATCCTGCGACAGACCTAATCGACACAAATTACACAATCAGTTTCGAGAATGGCACAGACGCTCTTGATTATGTCATTCAGCAGCGTCCGATCTCTCTTTCGGCCTCCGACGGGCAGGGTGTGTACGGTGCGCTGGATTACAATGCGGAGTATTTTGCCGGATTGTTTGAGTTGTCAGGTGCGCTCGGCAGCGACACTGTTGCAAGTCTTTTCGATGTCAATATCGAAGGACAGGGCGGGGCATCTCTCCCGAACGCCGGCATTTACACCGTCACGGCTTCGCTGAAAGCCGAAGCGAAGGTAAATTACACACTTGCGGCAGGCGCAGGTACGCAATACGACTATACTGTAACGCCAAAGGAAGTCACGGGCACTTGGAGCCCGCTTGCAGGGGATTACAACGGTCAGGCGCATGAGCCTACATTCACTCCCACAGAGGGCGTTGTCGTGGGCGAGGACGATCTCGGCATAACTTATTCCTATGCCGACAGTCCGATGATCAATGCCGGCACCTATGATGTCACCGCGACGCTGGACAACGACAACTACGTCTTTGCGAGCAGCTACGGTTCGACCAAATACACCATCAGCCCCGCGCAGATCACATGGAGATGGTCGCTCGGCGACGGTAATATCGTATTCGGCGACTCGCCTGAAACCGTGAAAGCGCTCGTGAGCGTTGATACCGCTGCGCTTCAGGCGCTTCTCGGTGATGAGTACGAAACTCTCGTGAGCATAGAGATCACGCTCGGCGGATACACCGATACTACCGATGCGCATACGGAAGTCACATTCGATGTTACTCTCACGCTCGACGAAAGCATGCGCAGCAACATCGAGCTTACGCCGAACGTTCCCGCGGTCACTTCCAAGACCGTGCAGGCGCGCGACATATCTTCCGAAGTCAGCGGAGAAGCTGTTGCGGATACATTCGGCAGCACGCTCGGAGCGACAGACAGCGAGGCTCTTGCGGCGCATTTTGCGGATAACTTCAAGTTCGGAGAGGGAACGCTTAAAGACGTTGACGGCGTGACGTATTCCATACAGGGTGCGGACGGCACGGAGATCCCGGATGCGGGCACTTACACCGTTACGGCGACATTCTCCGGCAACTACGCCGGCAGCGCGACGCTCACTTACACGATAAATCCTGCCGAGGTTTCTCTTGCGCAGGAAAGCCTTGGCTTCACGTTCGGCGATCTCACGAAAGAGAACTATCAGGACGCGGGACAGTACGCCGGACTCGTGAACGGATATAACGGAGAATACACCGTCTCCGTGGCAGGCGCGGCGTTTGCGGCAGACAAGTATCTCGCCGCAGATACATACACGCTCGCGGTCACGCTCGGCGACGGCAACTATACATTCGCGGAAGGCGACTCCGCCACACTCTCTCTTGTTGTGAACGCGCTTACGGTCACGGCGGTCGGCAGCATTGACAAGGTGTTCGGCGACATCACCTCCGAAAACGCGCTGACGAACGGCACTTACGGTACGCTTGTCACGGGATTCCTGGAAGATTACGCAGGCAGTTGGAGCGTAACTGCGCATAGTTGGAATGAAGCGAACTATTCCGATAATATCCTCGACGCGTATGACAGCTACACCGTTACGGTGACTTTGAGCGACACGAATTACACGTTTGCGGACGGCAATACGGCGGACGTCACCGTCAATGTCGCGCCGCTCACGATCAACGCTACGCTTACTGCGAGCGGAACGGCGGTGCAGGATGGCGCAATAGACATCACGGGCAGCGACAAAATCACCTTCGATACCGACACGAACGGCGTGCTTGTCATCATGCTCGGAGGAGAGGAAGTCGCGCGCGTCACTGTGACTTTTGCGGCTGACGACGGCACGCAGTACACTCCCGACGGCATTGCATTCGCCATTGCGTATGTGGATTTCGGCACCGGCATAGAAGCAGGGACGGGCGTTACAACAAGAAGCGTCACAGTTTCGTTCTCCGACACGAATTTCGCTCTCGGCGGGACGCTCGGCGATGTGACGTTCGAAGTGAGCGGCAATATTTCCGTTGCCGACGGCATAACTTCAACCGTGACTTACGAGTCCGGTACCTCGTACGATACGGATTATTTCAAGGATAATAAATATTTCGTGACGAGCAATCCCGATGATGTGGCAAACATCACGGTGACGATCTATCGCGGTGAGAATGCATCGGGAGAAGAAATCGGGGAAGGTATAATTTCTGACGCGGGCACTTACTATGTGCAGGGCGCGATTGACGGTGCGGTCGCGGGCTTTAAGTTCACGATAGCGAAAGCGGACAACGCATGGACTGTCGAGTTCAATCGCGAGGGCTGGACGTACGGCTCACAGGCAGGGGCATACACCGCTCCTCAGGCGGCGTCCGGCGAGCCGGAGATCACGTACTATAAGCTTACTGCGGACGGCGGCAGAGAGCCTTATGATGGTGTATTCGACAACACGACCGGCGCAGGCACTTACGTTGCCGTTGTGACGGTCGCGGAGAGCACGAACTATAACGTACTCACGAAAGAATATCAATTCGCCGTCGCCAAAGCGGACAACAGTCTGACGACCGGTTTCTCCGCAGGCTGGACGTACGGCGAAGAGCCTGTCATCAGCGAGCCTTCCGCGGTGTTCGGCGAGGTGACCGTGACGTACTATACGGATGCTGAACGTCAGCATGCGGTCGACAGAGAGTTCTTTACGTCGACCACCGATGCGGCGACCTATTATGTGACGGTCTGTGTGGCGGAGAGCGAGAATTACAACGAGTTCAGCGCGGACTTCAGCTTCACCGTCGAAAAGGCCGGCAACAGTCTGACGACCGAATTCACTGCAGGCTGGACGTACGGCGAAAAGCCTGTCATCAGTGAGCCTTCCGCGGCGTTCGGCGACGTGGTGGTGACATATTATGCCGATGAGGAACATCTGGAACAGCTTGACAGAGGGTTCTTCACATCCGCGACGAATGCCGGGACATATTACTGCGTCATCACTGTTGAAGGCACTGACAACTACGACGGAATAAGCGAAGAAAGGTCGTTCGAGATCAAAAAGGCTTCCGTTGCGGTGGATTTCGACATCGAAAACACTGTTTATAACGGCGAAGAAATCGGTGATCCTGTTCTGAAAGAGGGAAGCAATCCGGGCGGAGCTGCAGTCACTGTCACGTTCACCGCAGACAGTGGTTCGCTCAATGCGAACGACAGGCCTCGGAATGCGGGCTCTTACACCGTCACCGTGACCGTAGCCGAGAGCACCAACTATCTCGGAGGCGAGGCAAGCAAGTCGTTTGAGATCACGCGCAAGGAAGTCACGGTCACTGTGGAAAATGCCGACAGCCTTGTTTATACGGGTGAGCCGATCGAGCTTGCGCTCGCTGCGGACGGCATAGTTGCTGCCGACGAAAGCGTCGTTATCCCCGTGGCGACCGCGGCGGAAGGCGATGTGCGTGATGCAAAAGAATATCATCTCACGTTCTCGCTCGACGGCGAGGGTAGCGGCAACTATGTGCTCACTCAGGAAGAGGGCGTTGTGACTGTCAGTGCCGCGCAGACGACGGTTTCCGTTGCCGATGCAAACGGAGTATACGACGGGGCGGCGTATGACGGCAGTATAACCGTTGCGCTCGGCAACGCCGGATTGTCCCTCGGAGAGATCACATGGCAGTACAGAGTCGGCGACGGCGGGTGGACGGAAGGTCTGCCCGTGAACGCAGGCACTTACACGATAAGCATTAAAACGTATTCCAACAGCGGAAACGTGACGGTCACAAACCTCGGCGATGCGACGGCGCAGCTGGTCATCGACAAGGCGCAGGTGCGCTATACCGCAACGCTTGCGGAAGGCGCGGAGATCGTATTCGGCGATACGTTCACGCAGGAGCAGATGAACGCGCTGGTGACGGTCACCGACGACGGCGGCGTGACTGTCGACACTTACACCGTCAGACTCGAACTCGCGGACGGCAGCGCTTACGACGCGTCGGTCCCCGTGGGGACAGCGGTAAGCATTGTGATCGTTCCTGTCGTCGACGAAGCCAATTACGAAGTGACCGTAACCGAAGGCCTCACCCTCTCGGTGCAGTCCAAAGCGATAGACATCGTGCTCGACACGGACGGCAACGGCGAAACGGACGAGGACAAGATATCCTCCGGCGCGACGGTCACGATACAGCAGGGCGAATCCCTTGCGCTCGCGGCTGCGGTGGAAGCGTTCCTTGAGGAGCAGGGCATTCCCGCCGGCTCCTACCGCATACTCATCGACGGCGCCGAGTTCGCCGGCACGGAGAACCTTGCCGCACGCACTTACAGGATGCAGGTCAGCCTGACGGGCGGCTATCAGGGAGTGCTCGAATTCATGCTGACGGTGGAAGGCGACGACGAACCCGTTGCGCCTCCGGTCGATCCCGACGAGCCGGACGATCCCGATCCGGACGAACCCGTTGATCCCGATCCGGAGGAGCCGGTCGATCCCGACGAGCCCGGCACTCCCGACGAGCCCGAACAGCCGGCGCAGCCCGACGGCGAAGGATTCCCCGGATGGGCTATCGCGGTGATCGTGTGCGGCGGACTGCTCGTCATAGCGGCGGTGACCGGGATCGCGGTCGCGGCGGCGCGCAAACGCAAAAAGAGCGGCGACAAGAAATGAAAGGCCGTAACGCGTTAAACGCAAAAGGCAAAGCGGCGTGCACAGGCGCGCCGTTTTTGCTGCTTGCAAAAGACGTCGGGGCGGTTTATAATTCGGCTGCGGGCATATGCGTCCGCGCCGCGGACGCCGGAGCCGTCAAAACTGACGCGGTGTGGCGTATATGCGCAAAACTGCGGTTTGATATGCGCAAAACATAGTGTTAAAGGGGCGTTGTGTGATGTCCGGAAGAATGTCGCAAAGGAGAGAGGAGAGAAAGAAGCTGCCCGTGTGGTACAGGTGTCTTTCCGCCGCGCTGACGGTATGCGCCGTGGCGGCGGTGCTTTTCTGCGGTCTGCTTGCACTCATCGCAAGAGCGGGCAGCGAGGGAGGGGCTTTCTTCGGCAGCGTCATTCTCCGCGTCGAAACGGGGAGCATGTCGCCGACGTTCGAGCCGGGCGATATAGTCCTCTTCTCGGAGTACGGCGGAGAGGAGCTTGCCGCAGGCGACATCATCGTGTTCCGTGCGCCGTCCGGACCGCTTGAGGGAGAACGCGTCACGCACCGTATTACGGGCGTTGCCGAGGACGGGAGCGGATTTTTCACACGCGGCGACGCGTCGGAAAGCGACGACGCATGGACAGTATCCCGCGAGGATATAGAAGGCGTTTTCGCAAGGAAACTTCCGCTTGCGGGCAGCGTCGCGGGTTATATGCAGTCCGCAGGCGGCAGAATGCTCGTGATAGGGCTGCCGATCGTGCTTCTTGTCGCCGTTCTTCTTGCGGACGCGGCTTTGTCGCGCAAGCTCGCTTCCGAGTCGGCAGACGGCGCAAAGCATGACGGTCATGCGGACGGAGAAAAATCTTAATAAGGATTTTGCGGAGAAAAATAAAAATTTTCGTAAAACAGGCGCGCACGCGCGCCTTTTATTTTGCGCGTACATCGCACGCGCGCGTGCGCGCGACTATAATTTTCCGCCGTCAACGGTTGCGTTTTGCCGCGGCGTATGCTAGACTTGTGATAATTTCCTTGTTTTAAGAGGTTTCGGATGCTTGCCGGTGTCAGAAGTTACGCGCTTGAAGGGCTTGAGGGTTACGGTGTGGACGTCGAGGTGGACGTCACCAACGGCATACCCGGCGTGGAGACCGTAGGTCTTGCCTCGACTGCCACGAAAGAGTCCAAAGAGAGGGTGCGCGCCGCCATCAAGAACAGCGGACTGCCTTATCCGGCGCGGCGCATAACGGTCAACCTCGCGCCTGCGGAAACGAAAAAGGAGGGAGCGTCGCTGGATCTGCCCATCGCGGTCGGACTGCTGGTATGCGCCGAGGCGGTGACGGGCAGACTGTATAAGGACTTCGTCATGATAGGCGAGCTTGCTCTCAACGGCGGACTGAGGCATGTCAACGGAGTGATGCCTCTGCTCATTTCCGCAATGCAGAAAGGCGAGAAGAAGTTCGTCATACCGTCCGCAAACGCCGCGGAAGCCGGATATATCGACGGTATAGACGTATATGCGTTCGACAGCCTTAAAGACGTGGTGGATTTCCTCAACGGCGCGCCTGCGGAGCCTGTGAAAAAGCGCGGTTTCGAGGCGGCGAAGAGGGAGATGCGCTACGACGTCGATTTTGCGGACGTCAAAGGTCAGGCGGTTGCAAAACGCGCCATCGAGATAGCCGTAGCCGGCGGACACAACGTGCTGATGTCCGGACCTCCGGGGGCGGGCAAGACCATGCTGGCAAAGTGCGTGCCCACCATCATGCCGGACATGACCTTCGAAGAGGCGGTGGAAGTGACCAAGATACACAGCGTCGCCGGAGTGCTGGACGCGTCCGAAGGGATAGTCGCGGTGCGCCCGTTCCGGTCGCCGCACCATACGGCGACGGTGCCGGCGCTCATCGGCGGCGGCGCGAAGGCGCGTCCCGGCGAGGTGAGCCTGGCGCACAACGGAGTGCTTTTCCTCGACGAGATGCCGGAGTACAGCCGCAGGACGCTGGAGACGCTCCGCCAGCCGCTGGAGGACAAGAAGGTGTTCGTATCGCGCGTCATGCACTCCGTGGAGTATCCCGCCAATTTCATGCTGGTAGCGTCCATGAACCCGTGTCCCTGCGGCAACTACGGTTCGCGCACACAGACATGCCGATGCACGGCGGCGCAGATACACAATTATCTCGCCAAGTTGAGCGGTCCGCTGCTGGACAGGATAGACCTGCTGATAGAGGTGGACGGCGTGGAGTACGCGGAGCTGCGCGGAAAGGGCGGGAGCGAGAGTTCCGCCGCGGTCAAGGAGCGCGTGGAGCGCGCACGCGCGGTGCAGAGAGCGAGGTTCGCAGGCACGGGTATCAATACCAACGCGCAGATGAACGCCAAGGATATGGCGAAATGGTGCGTCGTGGACGAGAACGGAGAGCGGCTCTTGAAGCGTGCTTTCGACAAGATGGGACTGACTGCGAGAGCCGCGGCGCGCATACTCAAAGTGGCGCGCACGATAGCGGATCTTGCCGGAGAGGAGAATATCCTTCCGGTGCACCTCGCCGAAGCGATACAATACAGAAATACTGAAAGGAAATATATCTGATGAACGGACGCGACGCGGACACCAAAGTGCTTGTCGCGCTGCAGAGGGTGGAGAAACTCACTCCGCGCAAGCGCGATCTGCTGTTGGGACATACGCCTTTGCCCTCCGGGCTGCTGACTGCGGAGATGAAACCGAAGGTGGCGGCGGCGCTCGGCGAGAGCGCGGCGGATTTCTACCGCTGCCTGGACGAGTCCGACGCATTCATGGACGGGCTTGCGGACAGGAACATCGGCTGGGTGACGTATCTCGACGACGAGTATTCGGATCTGCTCCGGGAAACGGAGGGCAGACCGCAGGTGCTGTTCACGCGCGGCAACACGGCGCTGCTGAACACGTTTGCCATTGCCGTAGTGGGTACGAGAAGGCCGACGAGATACGGTGCGAAACTCGCGGACGAGTTCGCAAGGGAATTCGCGCGTGCCGGCATAACCGTGGTGTCGGGGTTTGCGAGAGGCATAGACTCCTGCGCGCACCGCGCGTGCGTCGAGAGCGGCGCGCCTACCGTTGCGGTGTTCGGCTGCGGAGTGGACGTGTGCTATCCGGCGGAGAACAGGGAGCTTTACGCTTCGGTGCTGTCATCGGGCGGATTGTTCGTGTCGGAGTACGCGCCGGGCACGCATCCCATGCCGTACAGATTTCCGGAGCGCAACCGGATCATCAGCGGACTTTGCCGCGGAGTCCTGCTGCCGGAGGCCGCCGAAAAGAGCGGCTCGCTCATCACCGCAAACACCGCCGTGGAACAGGGCAGGGATCTTTTCGTCGTCCCCGGCAACGTGTATTCGCCGGAGAGCAGGGGGACCAACGCGCTGCTGCGCACCATGCCCCACGCGCTGACGCTGTCGCCGGAGGACGTGCTTGAACACTACCGCATGCGCGCGCCGTCGGAGAGCGCGGAAGCCGAAACGGTGCAGTTGAACATGACGGAAACGCTCATCCTCGACAACCTGCACGACGGAGAGAAGCATTTCGAGGAACTGCTCGCGGACACCGGGCTCACGGCGGCGGAACTTTCCACCGCGCTCGTCAACCTCGAACTCGCGGGCGCGCTCGTACAGACGGGCGGCAACCATTACGCATTGTGCTGAAAGGAGAAGGAATGAAACAGCTCATAATAGTCGAATCGCCCTCGAAGGCAAAGACGATACAGAAATATCTCGGCGGCGATGCCGCCGTGCTTGCGTCCAAGGGGCACGTGTGCGACCTTCCGCAGCGTACCCTGGGCATTGACGTCGAGCACGGGTTCAAGCCGCAGTACGTCATCACTCCGGATAAGGAAGAAACGATCAAAAAGCTGAGTCAGGCGGTGAAGAAGTACGACAAAGTCTATCTCGCCACCGACCCGGACAGAGAGGGAGAGGCCATCAGCTGGCATCTCAAGAACACTCTTGGCATCGAGGGCGACAAGGTGAGGATAGAGTTCAACGAGATCTCGCCCAAAGCAGTCCGCGCCGCGATGCAGAATCCGCGCGAGATAGACATGAATCTCGTGGACTCCCAGCAGGCGCGCCGAGTGCTTGACAGGCTGGTGGGCTATAAGATATCGCCCATACTTTCGCGCAAAATCAAGGCGGGGAAGAAGTCCGGGCTTTCCGCGGGGCGCGTGCAGTCCGCCGCGCTCAAGATGATCGTCGACCGCGAGAATGAGATCAGGAACTTCAAGCCGGAAGAATACTGGAACATCTTCGCGCTGCTCTTAAAGGAAGGCGCGCCCGTTAAAAAGGAAAATCTTTTCAAAGCCGCGCTGAACGATGTCGGCGGAGAAAAGGCGAAAGTGACAGACGGCGGCGAAGCGTCGCGCATCACTGACATGATGAGGCGTTCGCATTACGTCGTGGACGAGGTGAAAAAGAGCGTCAGCACGGCAAAACCGGCGCCGCCTTTCACCACCAGCACCCTGCAGCAGGAGGCCAACCACAAGCTGAACATGGCGGCGGACAGAGCTATGCGCGTGGCGCAGCAGCTCTACGAAGGCGTGGATATCGGCGGCGAGGGGCTGCACGCTCTCATCACCTATATCCGTACGGACAGCGTGAGAGTGTCGCCGGATTTCGCGCGCGCCACGCTCGCTTTCATCACGGAGAATTACGGCAGGGAATACGCGCCGTCCTCTCCGAACGTCTACAAGACGAGCGCGAACGCGCAGGACGCGCACGAGGCTATCCGTCCCATTTCGCTGGAGCGCACGCCGAAGTCGCTGGAGGGAAAGATCGAGCGCGACCAGTACCGCCTGTATAAACTCATTTACGAGCGTTTTCTCGCCTCGCAGATGAAGAGCGCGCAGTACAACACCATGCGCGTGCACATCACGGGAGAAGGCGCGGAGGAGAAGCTCGGTTTCGTGGTCAAGGGGCGCAGCGTGAAATTCAAGGGTTTCACCGCCGTCTACACCAGTACGGCGGAGGCGGCGGACGACGACAGGCAGAACGAGCTGGACACCCTTCCCGACCTCAACGAGGGCGAGAGACTGGATCTGAACGATGTGACGAGCGAGCAGAAGTTCACAAAACCGCCCGCTAGGTATAACGACGCGACGCTGGTCAAAGCCATGGAGGAGAACGGCATCGGACGCCCCAGCACGTATGCGTCCATCATCTCCGTGCTCGCGCGCCGCGAATATACCGAAAAGGAAAACAAGTTCATCAAGCCGACGCAGCTGGGAGAGATCGTATGCGACTATATGGAGAAGAACTTCCCGGACATCATGAGCCTGAATTTTACTGCAAGGCTGGAGGGCGCGCTTGACAAAGTGGCGGACGGCGGACAGCAGTGGCAGGAGCTTATCGGCGCGTTTTATCCGCGGCTGCAGAAGTTCATCGACCGCGCATACCATTCCGGCGGCGGACGTCTGCCCGACGAGGAGAGCGACGTGGTGTGCGACAAGTGCGGCGCGAAGATGGTCGTCAAGGACGGCAAATACGGCAAATTCCTCGCATGCCCCAACTATCCGGAGTGCAAGAACATCAAGCGCATCGTCGAAGTGGTGGGCAAGTGCCCCAAATGCGGCGGCGACGTGGTGAAAAAGACGAGCAGGGCGGGCAAAGTGTTCTATGGCTGCGACAACTATCCGAAGTGCGATTTCACGTGCTGGGATCTGCCCGCGCCCAAGCTCTGTCCCGACTGCGGAGGCGCGATGCGCGTTTCCGGCAAGGGGGAGAAGCGGACTTACGTCTGCATGAACAAGGCGTGCGGACACCGCGAGGCGGCGCCGCAGGGCGGAGAGGACAAATGAAGCCGACCGTCACCGTCGTCGGAGGAGGGCTCGCGGGCTGCGAAGCCGCGCTCCAGCTGCTCGGACGGGGATTCGGCGTGAAGATGTACGAGATGCGCCCCGTGCGGATGACGGGCGCGCATTCCACGGACGGGCTTGCGGAGCTGGTGTGCTCCAATTCGCTGAAATCGGAAGCGGAGGAGACTGCATCTGGCACTCTTAAAGCGGAACTTGACGCGATGGGGTGCGTGCTGCTGCGCATAGCGAGGGAGTGCAGAGTGCCTTCGGGCAGCGCGCTTGCCGTGGACAGGGAGAAGTTTTCCGCGGCGGTCGGGAGTGCGCTTGCACGGTATTCCGCATTCGAAATCGTGCGGGGAGAGGTAACGGAACTTCCCGAAGGGCCTGCCGTCATTGCGACGGGACCGCTGACGTCCGACGCGCTCGCGGCACGGCTTGCGGAACTCACCGGCAGAGAAAACCTGCATTTCTACGACGCGGTCGCGCCTATAGTGGAGTTCTCATCCGTGGACATGAGCCGCGCGTATTTCGGCGGCAGATACGGAAAGGGCGGCGACGACTACCTCAATCTGCCCATGGAGAAGGAGGAGTATCTCGCCTTCCGCGAAGCGCTCGTAGGCGCCGAAACGGCGATACTCCGCGATTTCGAGAAAAAGGAACTCTTCGAGGGCTGTATGCCCATAGAGGAGATAGCAAGGCGCGGCGAGGACGCAATGCGTTTCGGACCTCTGCGTCCCGTGGGACTGAGAGATCCCGCGACGGGAAAGGGCGCGTACGCAGTGGTGCAGCTCCGCCGCGAGAATACGGCGGGAGACTGCTGGAATCTGGTGGGCTTCCAGACCAACCTGAAATACGGCGAGCAGAAGAGGGTGTTCGGCATGATCCCCGCGCTTGCGAACGCCGAATTCGTGCGTTACGGAGTGATGCACCGCAACACGTATCTGAGTTCCGCCGGCAGACTTAATGCGAATTTCAGGTTCGCGGGAGAAAATAAACTGTATGCGGCGGGACAGCTGACGGGAGTGGAAGGCTACGTCGAAAGCATAATGAGCGGACTTGTCGCCGCGGTGTCGCTCGCGCGCGAATCGGAAGGGAAGGAGGCGGCGCTGCCTCCCGAAACGACCGTCACGGGCGCGCTGTGTCGTTACGTCGCGTCGGCAGGCACCGACGCACAGCCGATGAACGCAAACTTCGGGCTGCTGCCGTCCGCCGCGGACGTCGGCAAAAAGGAACGTAAAAAATACTATCACGAAAGAGCATTGCGTGATATAATCCGATTTGTCCGGGAGACCGGATTTTCGGACTGACAGCGGACCGCGAGGACAACCTAATTCAGCCGCGGACCGTGCCGGGAAATTCACCGGCGGAGGAAAGACCATGGAATTCAGAGGAACGACCATCTGCGCCGTCAAAAGAGGCGGCATGACCGCGATCGCCGGCGACGGACAGGTCACAATGGGCGAAAGCGTGATAATGAAGGGCAACGCCGTCAAGGTGAAGCGCATATACAACGACAAGGTCGTCATCGGCTTTGCCGGCTCGGTGTCCGACGCGTTCGCGCTTTCGGAAAAATTCGAGGAGATGCTGCAGAAGTACAGCGGCAATCTCATGCGTTCGGCGGTGGAGCTTGCCGAGCTCTGGCGCAGCGACAAGATGTACCGCAAGCTGGAGGCACTGCTCATCGTCGCGGACGCGAACTCGCTCTACATCGTGTCCGGCAGCGGAGAGGTGATCGAGCCGGAAAGCGGCATATGCGCGATCGGCAGCGGCGGAAATTACGCGCTTGCGGCGGCACGCGCTCTTGCGGGCGCGACGGATCTCGACGCGAAAGAGATAGCGGTGCGCGCGCTCAAGATCGCGTCCGAACTGTGCGTTTTCACCAACGACCACATCACCGTGGAAACCGTGTGACGAAGGAGGAACTATGGAACTCACTCCCAAACAGATAGTCAAGGAACTGGACAGATACATCATAGGTCAGCAGGAGGCCAAGATCGCCGTCGCAATCGCGCTCCGCAACCGTTACAGAAGGAGCCGTCTGCCCGAAGAGATGCGCGAGGAGATCACGCCCAAGAACATCCTCATGAAAGGACCCACGGGCGTGGGTAAGACGGAGATAGCGAGGAGGCTCGCCAAGCTCGTGCGCGCGCCTTTCGTCAAGGTGGAAGCGACCAAGTTCACTGAAGTGGGCTATGTCGGACGCGACGTGGAGAGCATCATACGCGACCTCGTCGAAGTGTCCATACGCATGGTCAAGGACGAAAAGTTCAAGGAGGTCATGCCGAGGGCGACGGAGATCGCGGAGAACAGGCTCGTGGACATCATTCTGCCCATCCGCAAGAAGGCGGACACGGCGGACAAATCCGACGCGCAGCTCAAAGAGGAACTGCTCAGCGAGATCAGGGCGGGGCACCTTGACGGCATCACGATCGAGATCGAGATCAAGCAGCAGCCCAAGCCTATACAGCTCACTCCCGGCAACGCGCCCGGCAACGAGATAGACCTCGGCAGCATCTTCGGCGGCATGATGGGCGGCAAGACCAAGAAACGCAAACTCACCGTCAAACAGGCGATGGACTTCATCGTCAACCAGGAAGCGGAGAAGATGGTGGATCAGGACGCCATCACGTCCGAGGCTCTCGCAAGAGCGGAGCAGGACGGTGTGGTGTTCCTGGACGAGATAGACAAGGTGGCGGCGCGCGCCGGACGCGACCAGGGACACGACGTGTCGCGCGAAGGCGTGCAGAGGGACATCCTCCCCATCGTCGAGGGGAGCACGGTACAGACCAAATACGGCTCCATACGCACGGATTTCATCCTCTTCATCGCCGCCGGCGCATTCCACATGTCCAAGATGGAAGATCTCATTCCGGAGCTTCAGGGACGCTTCCCCATTAGGGTGGAACTCGACAACCTCACCGAGGACGATTTCGTCAAGATCCTCACCGAACCCGACAACGCCGTACTCAAGCAGTACAAGGCTCTGCTCGGCGTGGACGGCGTGTCGCTCGAATTCAGCGACGAAGCCATACGCGAGATCGCGCGGACGGCGTATTACGAAAACGAGAACAGCGAGAACCTCGGCGCAAGGCGTCTGCATGCGGTGCTCGAACACCTGCTCAAGGACGTGCTTTACGAGGCGGACGACAACGAAACGAAGGAGATCCGCATCGACAAAGACTACGTTCAGGCGCATCTCGCCACGTCCCTGAGAGCCGCGTCGTTGAGGAAGTATATTTTGTAAAATCGGCAGAAAGCGTGGTTTTCGGCACCGGACGGGCACTTAAACCGCGTTTTCGGTAGAAGCGGCGATTTTGACGCCGCTGCGGAGGATATATGATTTCGATCCCTAAAGGCACAAAGGACATGCTGCCGCAGGACGCCTACAAATGGCATTACGTCGAGAGCGTCGCCAGAGAGACGGCGGCGCTGTTCGGCTTCCGCGAGATCCGCACACCCATGTTCGAACACACCGAACTTTTCACGCGCGGAGTGGGCGAAACCACGGACATCGTCACCAAGGAGATGTACACCTTCCTCGACAAGGGCGGCAGGAGCATGACGCTCCGTCCGGAAGGGACGGCGGGCGTCGCGCGCGCTTTCATCGAGAACGGACTTGCGCAGCAGACGCTGCCCATGAAGGCGTATTATCTCGCCTCGGTGTTCCGCTACGAGCGTCCGCAGAACGGCAGACTGCGCGAACACCACCAGTTCGGCGTGGAACTGTACGGCAGCGAGCTTCCCTCCGCGGACGCGGAAGTCATCGCGCTCGCGCACACCTTCCTGACGAAAGCCGGGCTGAAGTCGCTCAGCCTCAACATCAACAGCATCGGCTGCAGAGAGTGCCGCGCAAAGTACAATGCCGCGCTGAAAGAGTATATCGGCGCGAATCTCGGCAACATGTGTTCCGCATGCCGTGACCGTTTCGATCGCAATCCTCTGCGCATACTCGACTGCAAGGAGGAGAAGTGCAGGGCGATAACGGCAGGCGCGCCCAGAATAACCGATTTCCTCTGCGACGGGTGCAGGGAGCATTTCGCCGAAGTGCAGAACACGCTCGCACGGCTCAATATACCTTTCGCGGTCAATCCTTCCATCGTCCGCGGACTCGATTACTACACGCGCACGGTCTTTGAATTCGTGTCCGACGACATCGGCGCGCAGGGCACGGTGTGCGGCGGCGGCAGATACAATCATCTCGTCGAGGAGGTGGGCGGCAAACCCACCGCCGCTGTCGGGTTCGGTCTGGGGCTTGAGAGGCTGCTCATGGTGCTGGAAAACACGGGCGCGCTGACGGCAGAGCCGGAGCGTTCGGACGTGTATCTCGCCGCTCTCGGAGAGCGTGCGGCGGAGTACGTCCCCGTGCTTGCGGCCAAGCTGCGCGCGGCAGGCGTAAAGACTGAGTTCGACCTCATGGGCAGAGGACTGAAGGCGCAGATGAAGTACGCCGACAAGTGCGGCGCGCGCTTTTCGGCGGTCATCGGCGACGAGGAGATGGCAAGGGGTTCCGCCGCGCTCAAAAACATGGAAACGGGAGAGAGTGCGGAGTGCGCGTTCGGCGCTTTCGCCGAAGCGGTGAAAGCATGACCGAGCGCGGAGTCGTCACCAAAGTCAAGGGCGGACGCGCCACGGTGGAGTTCGACCGCAAGAGCGCGTGCGACAGCTGCCATATGTGCGCCGTCACCAAGGACGGGATGAAGGTGAAGATAGTCATCGAAAATTCTCTTAACGCCGCCGTCGGGGACGTCGTGAGCGTGAGCATGGGGGAGCGGTTTGTGTTGACAGCCGCGCTCATCGTGTATATAATACCCCTTGTACTCGTCGGAGTCGGAGTAGGGGTGGGGACGCTCCTCACCGAAGCCGCACAGGCTATACTCGCGGTGTGCGGACTCGCGGTCGGGTTTGCGATCGCGTTTGTTCTCGACAGGTTCGTCATCAGGAAGAAGAAGGGCTTCGCGCCCCGTATGACCGAGATATGCGCTCCCGCCGCGGTCGTGACAGGCGGCGGTGCCGAGCCGCGTAAAAGCGGTGAAAAGAGTGAATAACCAACGGCGAAAAGCCGAAAGGAGATCATAAAATGAGTGAAAACTGTTTGCACATCACGAGCGACAATTTCGACGAAACAATAAAGAACAACGACGTCGTTATGGTCGATTTCTGGGCAAGCTGGTGCGGCCCGTGCAAGATGCTCGGCCCCACCGTCGAGCAGGTTGCGGACGATTATGCAGGCAAAGCCGCCGTGGGCAAAGTCAACGTCGACGATTGCCCCGACCTTGCGGAAAGATTCGGGATCATGACCATCCCCGCTATTTTCGTGTTCAAGGCGGGCGCCGTCGTGGACAAGATGGTCGGCATACGCCAGAAAGCGCAGCTTGCCGCCGTACTTGACAAGTATCTGTAAGGTCATGCCCACGCAAGTGGGCTTGACTTTTTTCTTGCAGAGTCCCCGCCAAAATTCCGCAGGAATTTCGGTGGGGAAAAAAAGGAGTAATATGGTAGATCTCAAAAGCATTAAAGCCGTAGACGAAGAACTTTACGATTCCATGGTGGAGGAACTCCGCCGTCAGCAGCACAATCTCGAACTCATCGCGAGCGAAAATATCGTTTCGCCGGCAGTCATGGCGGCGGCAGGAAGTTTTTACACCAACAAGTACGCGGAGGGGTATCCGCGCAAGCGTTATTACGGCGGCTGCCAGTTCGTCGACCGCGCCGAGGAACTTGCGATAGAACGCGCGAAGGAACTCTTCGGAGTCAAGTACGCCAACGTTCAGGCGCACAGCGGCTCGAACGCCAATTTCGCGGTGTACTACGCCGTCCTCAAGCCCGGCGACACCGTGCTCGGAATGTCGCTCTCCGAGGGCGGACACCTCACTCACGGCTCTCCGGTCAATCTCAGCGGAAAACTCTTCAGGTTCGTATCCTACGGGCTGAACCCCGAAACGGGCAGGATAGACTACGACGACGTGAGGAACAAAGCGCTCGAATATAAGCCGAAGCTCATTGTCGCAGGCGCTTCCGCGTATGCGAGGACGATAGAGTTCGACAAATTCAGGGCGATCGCGGACGAAGTGGGCGCGTATTTCATGGTGGACATCGCCCATATAGCCGGGCTTGTCGCGGCAGGGTTGCATCCTTCTCCCGTGCCGTATGCGGACTTCGTCACTTCCACCACGCACAAGACGCTGCGCGGACCCCGCGGCGGTCTTATCATGACCAACGACGAGGAGCTGGCGAAGCTCATAGACAAGACCATTTTCCCCGGCTCGCAGGGCGGACCTCTCATGCACATCATCGCGGCTAAGGCGGTGGCGTTCAAAGAGGCGCTGTCTCCTGAGTTCAGGGAGTATCAGAAGCAGGTGGTGAAGAACGCGAAGGCGCTCGCGGACACGCTGCTCGAAGAGGGCGTCAACCTCGTCAGCGGCGGCACGGACAACCATCTTATGCTCCTCAACCTGGTGGGCACGGGCGTCACGGGCAAGCAGCTCGAAAAATGGCTGGACGAGGCGCACATCACCGTCAACAAGAACGCCGTCCCCAACGATCCCGAGAAGCCTTTCGTGACGAGCGGAGTCAGGATAGGCACTCCGGCGGTCACCACGCGCGGAATGAAGGAAGACGATATGAAGGTCGTCGGCAGGTGCATCGCCGACATCATCAGGAACGGAGAGGAGGCGATACCGCGCGTGACAGAGCAGGTGCTCGCGCTCTGCGCCGCGCATCCTCTTTACGAAAACGACGTGATGTTCTGAGTCCGCCGCTCCGTCGTAAGACGGCAGGGAAAGGCGAAGTAAAGACGGATATTTACGTCTGTTGCCGAGATATTGAACGAACCGCCCGGAGGCGGTTCGTTTTGCATATTCACGCCGCGCCGGACGGGCTGCGGCGACGTTCACGGAGCGGCGTGGATATGCTCATACGCGCTTGCGCACGCGCCAGAGCGTTTCCATGAAGGACCGCACTTCCGCACCGGCGAAGCCTATGTCGCCGAAAGGCGTTTCCCCATACCGCCTTCCGGCGTATCCGTACGACGTACTTTCACCCCGTCCTCCGCCGCCGCGCGGATACTCCGCGCCGCTTGCGCGCGCGTTTTTGTCCTCCGCGCCGCGCTTTTCTTCCGCACCGGCGGCTTTTGCCGCGTCGGCGCCGGGACGGAAAGGCTCGGAAGAGCCTTTCATCATGTTCATGAGGAAGGGCAGCATCCCGAAAGGATTGCGTTCACCGGCGCCTGCGGCACTTTGCGCCGTCCCCGTATCGGCAGTGCTTTGCGCCGATCCGTTTCCTCCGCGCGCCGTCATCATGCTCATAAGGAGGGGGAGCAGCGTCTGCATGCGATTGCCGCCTTTTTCTCCGCCGCCCAGCATGGACATCAAGGTCATCAGAGTGTTCATATCCGCGTTCATAGCCACCTCGCATTCCGATCCGGATCAGGTCTCGCATTTCAATATATGCCGTCATATTATGATTGTGACGGAGGTGTTCATGAACGATTGGTACGGTTACGGAGGAGGACGGGGCGGCGCGGACGGGTACAACGGGCGCGGAGATTACGGCGGTTATAATGACGGCGGCGGACGGAGTTTCGGCGGAGCGGACGGAAGCAGAGAGGAAATGGACCGCAAAATGGCGAGGTATTCCTCAATGAGCCGGGGCGCGCTCGAAGACGAGCTTGCGAGAGAAGCCGCCGCGCTGCGCGAAAAAGGAATGCTGGATGTGGGCAAACTCGAAGAATTCTGCAACATGGCCGCGCCGTTTATGACGGCGGATCAGCTTCGCCGCATGCGCGAGATCATCGACACATTGAGGTAGTATGGAAAAGCTCGACGCAGGACTTGTAAGCGTGCTTGCCGCAGAAGGCAGCGCGTGCGCGGTCGTCCGCGTGCGCAGCCCGTGGCAGCTGAACTATGTCGCGCGGCATTTCGACGTGCTCGCGCGTTTTCCGTTCATCAATTCGATCGGCGTGCGCTGCGACAGAAAAGAGGCGGTGCGGCTGGCCGCCATGCAGGAAGTCGTGTCCGTCACGGCGCAGAGCAGAGTGCGCGCGCTTTCAGACGGCGGTGCGCGGCAAGAGTCCGTCGATCCCGGCATTTTGCGGGCGGAAAGCGCGGAAGGACGCGCGGCGGCACAAAATTCTCCACCGTATGCCGCCGCCGAAACGCTGGGTGTGAAAGGACTCACGGGGCGCGGAGCGGTGCTTGCGGTGCTCGACACCGGCGTTTCTCCGCACGTGGACATCAGCGTGCCGCGCGACAGGGTGAGAGCGTTCAAGGATTTCGTGGGCGGAGGAGAGTTCCCCTACGACGACAACGGACACGGGACTTTCGTCACGGGAGTCGCCGCAGGCGGCGGATTGCTGTCCGCGGGCGAAGTGCGCGGAGTGGCGCCGCAGGCGGAGATCGTGTCCGTCAAGGTGATAGGCGCGTCGGGAGAAACGGGGGCGTTCACTATCCTCGAAGGGATGCAGTGGCTCTTCGACAACTTCCGTGCGCTCGGAGTGAAAGTCGTGTGCATGAGCTTCGGGGCGGATCCTCTTCCGTCCGCAGATCCTCTCAAACTCGGTGCGGAGATGCTGTCGAGGAGCGGACTCACCGTGGTGTGCGCGTCCGGCAACAGCGGAGCCGGCAGCCTTAAATCGCCGGGGATAAGCGGAGAAGTCATCACCGTAGGCGCGGTGGACGAAGGGCTTAAAGTCGCTCCGTTCACCTCGTCCGGGGTGTATCAGGGAGTCTACCGTCCCGACGTTTACGCTCCCGGCGTGTCCGTGAAAGGCGTGGACGCCGGCGGGACTTATTCCTTTATGACGGGGACGTCCGTGTCGGCTCCGTATGTTGCCGGGGCGTGCTGTCTGCTGCACGAGAGATTCGCCGCGCTTACGCCGCGCGAAGCGAAACGCATGATAGTGTCTTCCGCAAGAGTGCTGGACGGCGTGCGGGTATTCAGGCTGTAGATACTCCCTGCGGAAACTTCCGCAGGGCGCGTACCGCAGGCGCGGACTGGTCCGCGCCTGCGTTTTATCTTTTCATGATGTTTATTTTTTCCAGAGCGGCGACAAAGAGATAGATGTCCTTTTCCGTGTTGTCCGAGCCTATGCTCGCGCGCACCGCACCGCGCGAGAGCGTGCCGAGCGCCTTGTGCGCGAGCGGCGCGCAGTGAAGTCCGCCGCGGACGGCGAAGTCCCTCTCCGCAAGCGCATTGGCGACGAAAGAACTGTCCTTGTCTTTAAGGTTGAACGATACCACTCCGAGGGCGGGATCTTTGGTGTACACTTCGGCGTTCAGCCCTTTGAGATACTCGATGAGCTCACCCGCAAGCCGCTTGACGACCGCCGCGTTTTTCGCGCGCTCCGCGAAACTCCATTTCGCCCCTTCGTGCAGAGCCGCTATCCCTCCTGCGAACAGCGTGCCGGCTTCGAGCGCTTCCGGAGGCTCTGTCGGCTGATAAGTGCTGTCCGAGGCGGTGCCGGTACCGCCCATGACGAGAGGCTGCAGCATGAGGTCGTTGCGGAATATCAGACAGCCCGTGCCTTGCGGACCGTGAAGTCCCTTGTGTCCGGGAAGCGCGAGCATGTCGAAGGGCGTCTTGCGCATGTCGATACGGACGAGCGGTACGGCCTGTGCGCCGTCCACGAGCGTTATCACCCCGTGTTTTGCCGCGGAAGCGGCGAGCGCGTCCGTGTCTATCCGCGCGCCCGTCACGTTAGAGGCTGCGCTGACGGCACAGAAGTCCGCATTCTGCATTGCGGCGTCCATGTGCGCGGCGGAGATGAAGCCGTTTTCGTCGGGTTCGACGACCATCAGCTCTATCTTGCCGCGCTTCTCAAGCTCGAAGAGCGGGCGCAGCACGGAATTGTGGTCGTACGACGTGGTGACCACGCGCATTCCGGCGCGCAGGAATCCGAATATGCCGAGGTTAAGTGCTTCGGTGCAGTTCTTGGTGAACGCAATGCCGTACCCGCCGTCGGACGCGCCGAGGGCGGAGAGCAGAAAATGTCTGCAGTCCTCGATCTTCATCGCCGCGTCCAGCGCGTATCTGTGTCCGCTTCTGCCGCTGTTGGCGGAGTGGGCGAGATCGTAGGCGAGCGCGTCGAGGACGCCTTTGGGTTTGAATGCGGAAGTTGCGGCGTTGTCGAGATATATCATGATTTCCTCCGAGTCATGATATGCCGGAGCACCGCCGTGTGATACGGGCTTTCGCCTGCGCTTCGCGTCAACCGTCCGCGCGCGGAGTGTCAAAACACGGAGCGGAAAAATATTGTATATTAGCGGACGGACGCAGTGCGCGTTCATGATTATTCCCGTACGGCTTACATACAATATTCGGAGGGAATTATGAGAGAATTTTTCATTGCATTCCGTTCGCGCTCCGATGCCATGCGGTTCTACGAGGAAGCGGCGACCTATCGGCTGCCGGCACGGATCATCAACACGCCGTCGTCGGCGGGGACGGGCTGCGGACTTTCGGTCAAAATGCTCGTGAAGAACCTCGGACAGGCGAGAGTGGTGCTCGAGCGCATGAGGCTGAACTCTGTCATCGGATTTTTCTACCTTACGGAGAGCGGAGCGGCGCGGCGCATGTAGCCCGCCGCTTCGCTCTGCCGCCGCGGGACTTGCCCGGTCGTATTTTTCCGTGGTTTCCCGCCGCACTTTTGACGACGCGGATGCAGGCGGCGCGGGAGGGGCCCGCCCGGCTGCATCATTCTCATCCGGCATAGGAAAATAGATTGCAAACAGGACGGAATTGTGCGATAATATGCGCATGAATGCCGCGAATGGGAAAATCTACGAATTGCTTGACAAAATGCACGGGGGAGCCGACTGCGAGCTGGATTTCCGCACGCCGTTCGAGCTGCTCGTCGCCGTCATACTTTCGGCGCAGTGCACGGACAAGCGCGTGAACATGATCACGGAAGAGTTGTTCAAGACGGCGAACACTCCCGAAGATTTTGCGGCAATGCCCGTTGAAGAACTGGAGAAACGCATATTTTCCTGCGGATTTTACCACAACAAGGCTAAAGCGATCAAAGAGGCGTCCGAGAGCATAATCGCAATGGGCGGCATGCCGACTACGCGCGAGGAGCTGATGAAACTGCGCGGCGTCGGGCGCAAGACCGCAAACGTCGTCTATGCCGTGGCTTACGGCGGCAACGCCATTGCGGTGGACACTCATGTGTTCAGGGTATCCAACCGCCTCGGCATCGCGGACGCAAAGACGCCGGAGGAGACGGAGCGTCAGCTCATGGCGGCATTCGACGAGGACAAGTGGAGCCGTCTCCACCATCTGCTCATCTTTCACGGACGCTACACCTGTCACTCCCAGAAGCCTGATTGTGCGGCTTGTCTGCTGAAAGAAGTGTGCAAGTATTATAAAAAAGAGCAAAAAGTATAATACATTCGGTCAAGTTTGAGAATACTTTGCCGTAAATCGGACGTACGGAGCGGTTTTTCGGCTGCCGACGGCGAACGGGTGAAAGTATGGAAGATACGTGTCATAGGCACGCGCGCGTGACCGCGGCGTGCGGAGGTGGTATGGAAAGATACGAGATTGTATCGAAAAGGACGCTTGCGGAGCGCGTGAACGAATATGTGGTCTACGCGCCCGAAGTTGCAAAGCATTGTCTTGCGGGGCAGTTCGTTATCCTGCGCGTGGACGAAGACGGAGAAAGGGTGCCTTTTACCGTGTGCGATTATTCGCGCGAAGAGGGTACGGTGTGCATACTTGTGCAGGAGGTCGGTTACACAACGGCTCTGCTGGCGCGCACGAAAGCCGGCGACAGGCTGGCGGATTTCGTCGGACCGCTCGGCAATCCCACCGACCTTTCCGCTTACAAGCGTATCCTGCTAGTGGGCGGCGGCATAGGCAGCGCGGTCGTTTATCCGCAGGCGAAACAGCTTGCCGCGGAAGGACGTCCCGCCGACGTTATCGTCGGCGCGCGCAACGAGTCGCTGCTCATCTATCAGGACGAGTTCCGCAGGTACGCGAAGCATTTTTATCCCGTAACGGACGACGGCTCCAACGGCAGGAAGGGGTTTGTGACCGACGTCGCGCGGGAACTTTTTGAAAAGGGAGTAAAATACGACGTTGTGCTCGCGGTCGGGCCTCTTCCCATGATGAGGGCGGTGTGCGGACTGACTGCGGAGTTCGGCATTCCCACGGTGGTCAGCATGAATCCCGTCATGGTAGACGGCACGGGTATGTGCGGCTGCTGCCGCCTGACGGTGGGCGGAGAGGTGAAGTACGCCTGCATAGACGGTCCGGAGTTTGACGGACACAAGGTGGATTTCGACGAAGCGATCCAGCGGCTGCGCATGTACAGGCCGCAGGAGGAAGAGCATATGTGCAGGCTGAGAGGAGGCGTGCGGTGAAAGGAGATATGGCAAGACATTCCGTGCCGGCTCAGCCGCCGGAAGAGAGAATAAAGAATTTCCGCGAAGTCGCGCTCGGTTTCACCCCGGAGCTCGCCCTCGCGGAAGCGGAAAGGTGTCTTAACTGCAAGAATGCGCCCTGCATGAAGGGATGTCCCGTCGGGGTGCATATACCCGAGTTTATTTCGCACGTCCGCAGCGGCGAGCTTGACAAAGCGGCGGAAGTGCTGCTTTCGGACAATAATCTGCCTGCGATATGCGGCAGGGTTTGTCCTCAGGAAAACCAGTGCGAGAAGCTGTGCGTTCGGCGTGAAAAACTCGGCGGATCGGTCGCCATCGGCGCACTCGAACGCTATGTTGCCGACTATGCGGCGGACAAGGGCATTGCTTTTCACGCAGCGGAGAAGAAAAACGCGCGCGTGGCGGTCGTGGGTACCGGTCCGGCGTCGCTTTCCTGTGCGGCGGATCTTGCCAAAGCGGGCGTGAACGTCGTGATGTTCGAGGCTCTGCACAAGGCTGGCGGCGTGCTGGTGTACGGCATTCCGGAGTTCAGGCTCCCGAAAGTGCTGGTGCAGAGGGAGATCGACAAGGTCGCCGCGCTCGGCGCGGAGATCCGCACAAATACGGTGGTCGGGAAAACGCTCATGCTTGACGAGCTGCTGGCGGAATACGACGCGGTGTTCATCGGTACTGGGGCGGGGCTTCCGTCTTTCCTGCATGTTCCCGGCGAGAACCTCACGGGTGTGCTTTCCGCCAACGAATTCCTCACTCGCGTCAATCTCATGAAAGCCTACGAGGATGGCGCGGTGACTCCCGTGATCCGCGGCAGGAACGTAGCCGTTGTGGGTGCCGGCAACGTCGCGATGGACGCGGCGCGCACGGCGAGAAGGCTGGGGGCGGAAGTCACGCTTGTTTACAGGCGCAGCCGTGCGGAGATGCCGGCGCGCGCGGAGGAGATAGAGCACGCGGAGGAGGAGGGCATAAAGTTCGAACTGCTCACCAATCCCGTGGAGATACTCGGCGAAAACGGCGCCGTCACCGGCATGAAGTGCGTGCGTATGGAGCTCGGCGAGCCGGACGCGAGCGGCCGCCGCAGACCGGTCCCGGTCGAGGGGAGCGAATTCACCGTGGATTGCGACGAAGTGATCGTGGCTCTGGGCACGACGCCGAATCCTATATTGAAGCGCAGTTTTCCCGCGCTCGAAACCACGCCGAAAGGCACGATCATGGCGGACGAGGAGGGCAGGACGTCGGTGCCGCGGCTGTATGCCGGCGGCGACGCGATGACGGGCGCGGCTACGGTCATTCTCGCCATGGGCGCGGGCAAGCGCAGCGCGCATGCCATAATAGAAGAGCTGAAATCGTCGGGCAAACTCTGATCGGCGCACCGCGTACGGGCGGTCGGAGTCGGCGGCGGAGGAAGATATGTTTCTGGATTACGTCAAGATTTTCATAAAAGCGGGCAACGGCGGCAACGGCGCCGTGTCCTTCCACAGGGAGAAGTACGTCCCCAACGGCGGGCCGGACGGCGGCGACGGCGGTAATGGCGGCAATGTGGTGTTCGTCGCGGACAAAAACCTCAACAACCTTGTGGATTTCAAGTTCAAAAAACACTTCCGCGCGGAGAACGGCGCGAACGGCGCCGGGCGCAACTGCACGGGAAAGAGCGGCGAGGATCTCATCATCAAAGTGCCCGTTGGCACCGTCGTCAAGGACACGCGCACGGACGCCGTGGTCGCGGATCTTTTTGAGGACGGAGAGCGGTTCGTCGCGCTCACAGGCGGCAGGGGCGGCAAGGGCAACGCCCGTTTCACCCACGCGCAGCGTCAGGCGCCAGGATTCTCGCAGCTTGGCGAGACCACCGAGGAGAGGCAGGTCACGCTGGAGCTCAAGACCATTGCCGACGTCGGACTTGTCGGTTTCCCGAACGTGGGCAAGAGCACTTTGCTCTCCGTGCTCACTTCCGCAAGACCTAAGATAGCCAACTACCACTTCACCACCATCAATCCCAACCTCGGAGTGGTGCAGATGTTTGACGACAGTTTCGTCATAGCCGACATACCGGGGCTCATCGAGGGCGCGAGTGAAGGCGCGGGGCTGGGGCATTATTTCCTGCGGCATATAGAGCGCGTGCGTCTGATCGTCCATGTGGTGGACGTGTCCGGCAGCGAGGGGAGGAACCCCTACGACGACTATCTCAAGATCCGTGCCGAGCTCGCCGCTCACAGCGAAAAACTCGCCGAAACGCCGGAGATCATCGTCGCTTCCAAAATCGACCTCATTCCGGATTCTGCGGACGAGGCGGTGGAGAAGCTGCGCAAAGCCACGGGTAAAGAGGTCTATGCCGTGAGTTCCGTCACCCACAAAGGGCTTGACGAACTCCTCAAAGTCATGAAACAAAAGGTGGACGAGCTTCCGCCTCCTTCGCGCACCGAAGTGGACGAGAGCGCGGCGCTTGAAGAGCGTTCCGACCAGAAATTCACCGTCACGCGCCTTCCCGACGGCGCTTTCCTCGTGGACGGCGGACTCGTGGACTTCCTCATCCAGAACGTCACCATATCCTCGCCCGACTCCTTCGCCTTCTTCCAGAAAGTCCTCAAAGACCGCGGCGTCATCGACGAACTCAAGCGCAAGGGTATGAAAGAGGGGGATACGGTAGTTATTTCCGACCTCGAATTCGAATGGATGGATTGACGGATGACGGATTGAAAAACGGAGCGCCTGCGGGACGCTCCGTTTTTTTTGTTTACACGCTTCGGTTATCTCCGTTTTGTGATTTCACCGACCGTTCGTCTGCTGCGGCAAACGCACAAGCATAACGAATTCCTCCTCCGTTTCTTTGACGGTGACAAACCCCAATCTTTCGTAAAGATGCACGGCGGGGTTTTCCTTTTGCACGGACAGCGAGGCGGCGGAGATGCCGAAATGTCCGAGTTCCGCAAGCAGTTTTTCGAGAAGCGCCGTTCCGATTCCCTTTCCGCGGTGGTCTTCGAGCACTGCGATTGCGACGGACGGCGTATCGTCGTTCACGTGACCGTAATCGTTTATTATGCGTGCCCAGGCCGCTCCTACGACTTTGCCTTGAAATTCGGCGGCAAAGGCCGTATCGAGCGGCAATTGCCCGAATTTATCGTAATAAATGCGCAGTTCCGGTGTATTTACAATGGTTTTGGGCGGTGCAACCGCTCCGTCGGGAATAAATATGGCTTTGTAGGTAAAATCGGAGAGGACGCCGTATTCGTTGCTTGTCATTTTACGCACGGTGTACACGTTGTTTATTTTATCCATAAATAAAATATAACACGGTGCAGGAAAAGTTTTAAGCGTTTGTTTTTGTATTTGCAAAAATCATTCGCCGTCGGCGGGCGGTCCGTCTGATTTGTTACCACGACCGCCGTCCGACGGTATTTTGTCCGCTTTGTCGGCTGCATTTTCGCTCGGTTCCACGCCGTCTTCGGAGTTGCCTTCGCCTTCGGAAGACGTTTCGGGCGCGGTGCAAAGTCCGTCGAAAATCTTCTCGCCGCCGAACGGGCCTTTGCCGAGCGGCGTGAGGGTGAGCAGAGCCATGATGAGCGATATGCTGCCGAAGATAAGATAGTAGACGCGCAACGGCGTGAGAAACGCCACCGCGACGAGTATAAAGCCCGAAAAGAGATAGTGCTTCAGATTGCCGCGCCTGAAAGCCGCTTCGAAAAATGCGGCAAGAGAGAATTTCGTCTTTATGCGCTTGAGGTCGGGGAGCGCGCCGCGCTTTTTCAGCCAGCGGTAGACGGTGCGCATTTTCATGGCGGTGACGTGCGCCTCGTGATATTGCACTATGCGGTACGCGCGCCTGTCCACGGACTGCGTGATGACGAAAATGCGCTTTCGCCCGAGTTCCTCCGCCTTGGTGACGAGGGCGTTGAGATCGTTGAGCCCCAGAGGATTCAGCCGCACCGCGGCGAAGATGACTGCGTCGGCGGTGAGGATGTAGTTGCCGCCGCACTCCGCGCCGCCGCCCGCCGCGGCGTTCAGCAGCCCGATGAGGTAGGAGGGCGGACGCACCGCGCACTCCACGGTGAGCCTGTCGCAGGAACACGGCTTGCCCGCGCCGCGCTTTATGTAGACCGCAGTCACCGCCGCCATCAGCGCCGCCGCGCACGACACGGCAAACACCGCCGCCCACGAGTCGAACGCCGCCGTCGTCCACACGAACGTGAGCAGAAAAGTGATCACGGTGAGAGCAGTGAGATCCACAATGCGCGCCATGCGATGATTTTTGCCATTCGTCCGTGATTTTATGCCGCGGTTTGTCAGATCTGGCAGGATTCAGGCAGATTTGCCCCGCCAAAAAGGTTTGCCTCCGGACACTGCATGTTTTACTCGCTCGGAAGTGACGAAAGCACGTTGCCGTATGAGCGTGGAAAGCCCCGTCCGGATATCCGGACAGGGCTTCGGGTGTCCGCGCCGGATGCGGAACCCGTACAGAGGGCAACGTATCAGAGCAAGTCTTCGAAGACGGTGTCAGTACCGTTCTGCCTTATCATGAAAGATCCGTATACAAATCTTCCGTCCAGCCTGAGCGGCATTCCACCTTCAGTGACATATGCGTTGTAAAATTCTGCGGCGAATCCCGGTGTTTCGCAGAGCACGGCGAGTGTTTGATAGCTCAGAGATTCTCCCGCGACTTCGTCCTCGTATCCGACTGCATTTACAATGAGACCGCCGAGAGAGGCGCCGCCGCCAAATAAAATTTGTTTAAGATCGGTTGTATGCAGCACCGTGTCGTAGAAGAACTCGACGAATTTTGTTTCGTCCGCGTCCTCGGATACGGGAGTATTAATGAGCGTGTTTAAGGTTGGTATAATGCCTTGTGTCAGGTTTATGATGTCTATGGCTTGCGTAACTGCAATTATAATTACCGTATTTGCAAGCGTAATGCAAATGCGGGTGTCTGCAGTGGGGTCTTTTGCGTTTTGCGCGGCGGCATAGGCTTTTGCCTGTGCTTCTGTTGCGAAAACAACGGCTGCTCCGGAAATGCCGTCGTCTGTTCCGAGATCATTCTCTGATATTGCCAACGTGCCGAGCGCCTCTCCGCCGGAAACATTGTCAAGGGAGCCGAAAATGTCGGAACTTGACGCAAACATATTGTTTATCTCGTCATCGGACATGACACGCAAATAAGACCCCATCGTTGCTTCAGATGACAGTTGCGGCAGTCTCAAGGCGGTGTTGAGCGCAATATTGAGCAGCGCGCGCGGGATTTGCACGCCGCTGAAGTCAACCATCGTTTTGTCCGCCGAGTCAAATTCGATGCCGTCGTATTCGTATGTTATCGTCACGGTATCGGAGTCAAAATCGGAGTGATAATAGCCCGAAATTTCATGTTCCGCATAGAAAGTGAACTGCAGCGTGGCGGGGGAAATGCCGCCCAGTACGTCTGCGACATATTGCGAAACGTCGAGCGAAGTTGCGTCCGCCGATATGTAGACGTCCCATGCGAGACTGTCGCCCCTGCCGTCGGGGTATTCGGCGCGGATATCCAGCCTGTAGCCGTCGCACATATCCGACGGATGAGCGTCCCACGACAGTGTCATCGAGTCGGCGTCGAATGTCAGCCCCGTCGGCGCGGCGAGCTTCAGCGCGCTGTTGTCCGCGCTGTCGCCAAGCTGATACACCCAGTCGTCGCCGTGTATGGTGAGCAGCGTCGTGTCGCCTTCGTAGCGGAAGTCATCGATCGTTCTGTAGCTGACAACGGATATATCGCGCCCCGGGAGATACAGGTCGGTCACAAATGAGGGGAGTTGAATGTAATGAAAACTGACACGCACGCCGTTGATTTCCGCCGGGACGGTCACTTCGGCAGGGCGGTGATCTGCGTCGTAGCAAAATTCGTCGACAGTATACCAGTCATTGTTGCTGCGATATGTTACGCCGGGTTTCGTGGCGCATTCGATCTCCAGGCTCGCCGCCGTGCGCTCGACCGAGCAACTCCAGTTGGTGGAATCGTTGTATGATTGCTCAAACGATTGCGTCTGACTGTCCGCAAATTCGGACGTTTCGGCATCGAAAGTTTCACCCGGATAGGCGTAGAGGAAAGACGACCATTTTCCAAGTCTTGAGTCCGCGCCGTATTCCGGAGAAATATATTGCCAAATATCTGCCCCGAAGTAATGCGAGTTCCCTCTAAAATAAACAGATACATATTTCCCGGTTGCGGACGGCATGGCGCCCATTATTTTGCCGATATTTTCGTTGTCTCTTATTGCAAGCGGTGCGGAAGAATTAAGCAAATCCGTGAAGCCGGATTCTGCCGATACGGTGACGACGGCGTTCTCGTATACGAAACTTTCGGGGTCTACCATCATGTATGTATACGGTCCCGATGTATAATCGATCCCTTTGTCGAAGTGTTCTTGCGCCGAGGCATTGTCCGCATGGATCGTAGCATAAAAATCCTGCCTCACACCGCTTATTTGTGCGTCTTCGTTAAGTTGTGCATGATATATATAGATAAAACTATTGCCGTAAGTTTCATCAATATAAGCCGTATCGCTGTAACATGATACGAATAAGTAATAATCCTCTTGTTGATTCGAGCCGTTGGTGTAAGTGTAATAGAATAGTGCGTTCAGAAGTTTCGTGGGTACGGGCGTGTTGTTGGTGAAAGGTTTTGCAACGCTGCCGTCCTGATTGCCGCCCCCGCCGTCATTGCAGGCGGTGAGCACGCAGACTGCGAGCATGAGGCACAGCGCGAGGGCGAGCAGAGCCGTGAGCATGAGTGCCGGTTTTCTTTTGGTTGTCATCATCTCCTCCCTTTTTCACCGCGTGTGCGGTGAAAGTACCGTTCTTATGACACCATCGTAAAGAGCGAACCGTGCATTAAGTGTGTGTTCTGAGGCTTTTGCAAAAAGTTTTTTGTAAAACATAGTTAATTTTTGCTGTTTTAACGGCACTTGAGGTCTGTTTTCGGCACGCGTGTATTGTTTTTTTGAGGACGCTGTCTGTCCGCCGCTTTCGGGGTGCTGCGGCGCGCGCGGTGTTAGCGCGTTTGTCTGTTGCTTTGTCCGCAGCATGCGCGGCGCGAAAAGCGCGGCTGCCGGACTTTGCGGCACTTTAATGCGCGCGGCTATTGAATTTTGCGTGTGAAATGGTATAATTTAATCATGCCGACGATAATTTTCGGCGGAGCGTTCGATCCGCCGCACAACGAACACGTCAAGGCGCTGGAGTGCGCCGTAAGGACTTTCGGGGCGGAGCGCGCCGTCATCCTGCCCACCTTTCTTCCTCCGCACAAGAGCGAAGGCTTTTTGGACTTCGACACGCGCGCGGAGCTTGCGCGCATAGCATTTGCGGACGCGGGGGCGGAAGTCGTCGTCGACAAGACGGAAAAGGAGCGGGGAAAAGATAACTATGCTTATCTTTTGCTCGGCGAAATGAAAAAGAAGTATGGCGACATCGTCTACCTCATCGGCGGCGACAGTCTGCGCGACCTCGGCACATGGCGGTCGCCTGAGAAGATCCTCGCCGAGTGTCCCGTGGCGGTCGCGCCGCGCGAGGGTTGCGGCGACGCGGCGGCACAGCGTGCGGAAGCGCTGGAGAGATACGGAGGGGAGATCGTTTTGCTCGATTTCATGGGCGGCGCGGCGTCCTCCGGGCGCGTGAAAGCGCAGCTGCTCCTCGGCACGGAGTGCCGCGACATTCCGAAAGGAGTTGCGGAATATATACGACAACACGGCTTATTCCGCGACTACGAAGAGTGGGTGGCGCGCCTCAAAGGCATGGAAACGGAGGAGCTTTTTGGGCATTCCGTCGCCGCCGTAATGCGTGCGGTGGATCTCAACTCGCGCCACAACCTGAAGCTGAACTTCCGCAAAGTGTTCGAAGCGGCGCTGCTGCACGACAATGCGAAACAGCGTTCCTCGCTCGACGGGCTTGACGTCCCTGCGGACAGCGTGGGCACGCCCGTGCTGCACCAGTTCCTCGGCGCAGAGAAAGCAAAACGCGATTTCGGCGTGACCGACGGGGACATCCTTGACGCGATACGCTACCACACGACCGCGAAGCCCGGCATGACTGCGCTCGAGAAGCTGATATACACGGCGGACAGCACGTCGTACGACAGAGAATACGATCCTATTCCCGAATTGCGCGCCGCTACGGACGCGGACTTCGAGCAAGGGTTCCGCAAGGTGCTGGCGTTCACCTACCGCAAGCTGAAGCGCAAGGGCGGAGCCGTCTATCCTCTGACGGAAGAGGCGGTGAAATACTATCTGCCGGCGCTTTACGCCGAACTCGGCTGAAACGGGCGGAACTCCGCACATTCACGCTTTCTGCGCTTTATGCCGTATGCCGCATGCAAGCGGCGTGCCCGACGAAAAGCGCGGATCCCGCGGCAGGGGAGCCGCGAGGGGGTGGCGGAGCGCGAGAGTGTGTGCCGTTCCCTGTACGCCTTATGTGCGGTGAGTGCGGAAAGGCAAATGAGAGTAAAAACGCGCGTATGCGCATAATAAAGGAGAACAAATGAGTCCCGAAGAAATCAAAAACACGATATGTAAGGAGCTTGACGAGAGAAAAGCCGTTGACATCACCGTACTCAACGTCGCGCACCTGACTGTCCTTGCGGACTACTTCGTCATCTGTACGGCGAAGAGCAACAAACAGGTCAAGGCGCTCGCGGAGTACGTGTCGGAGAAACTTGAGGAGAGCGGAGTGCCGGCGCTGCGCAGCGACGGCGTGCGCGAGGGCAAATGGGCGGTGCTGGATTTCGGCAGCGTGATACTCCACGTATTCAACGACGACACGCGTATGTTCTACTGCCTGGAGAAACTCTGGGCGGACGGTGACAACGTCGAGTTTTATCCCGAAAAGAAATGAACGCCGTACGACCGCGCCGCCCCGTCGGCGCGCGTACGCGTCATTCCGGGAAAACAACGGTGCGGACAGCGTTGCGGCGCATTGACATCGATGCGCGCCGTCACGCGCGGACGCACCGTTATCTGAAACGGAAGCGGCAAAATCGAATTGACGAAAAAGCGTGCGGAAAGGCTTTCCGTGCGCTTAACTATTCTCGAAAAAACCCAAAATTATTATACTTTACGGCAATTTTGAGAATACTTTGCCCGATTTTTCAGGCGATTTGCAACTTTTTCAATATGACGGATTTCAACTCCTCGGGCATTTCGGGCGATATGCGTCTGTAGACTTCGAGGTCGAAGGTGACGGCGGCGTCTGCGCACCCTGCCGCCGCGGCGGACTCTTCGAGCAGTTTTTTCAGCTCCGCACGCTCGCTCGCAAGATATATCGGCTCGGTGAGCACCGCAAGGACGACTTTGCCGTCCTTCTCGAAAGCCCGCGCGGCGAGTACGAGCGGATTTTCCAGCGCGGCGTATTCCGCGGCGCGGGGCAGATCGGCGGATGACGCCGCGTGCGCGGCGGATGGGCGGGAGAGCGGCGACGGAGTATTTGTACCTGCCGCTTGTTCCGCGGCGATGTACGGTTTGCTGATGTGGATGTCGGGAGTGTTCATGCACCGATCATTCCCCATTTCTCCGAAAATTATGACTTTCCGCCCGTTTTCCGTATCTTTTTCTTCGTCGTTCTTCCTTTTTCTCTCCTTTACCGTCCTTATATCTTCAAACTGCCGTCCGTTTATGACTCAGCCCGATCTTGCTTTTCCTGTTTCCCGTTTCCGCTTATGTATTCCCGCCGTCCGTTTATGACTCAGCCAACCCTTTCCTGGAATTCCTTTGGAATAGCTTATTTTCCTGCCGCCCGTTTCATTGCCCAAACCGCCTGATATATCTTGAATTTATGCGTAGCAATATTCGTTTTGTAGTCATTTTGACTACAAGTTTTAAGCTGCCGCGGTTCATTTTTGCTTGATATTAAGGGCAGTGGCGACCGTCGGGGGCATTTGCCGGCAAGACGGCATAAGAATGCGTCGGTAGTATGGGTGCCTTTAATCATGTCGTTTATTACGGTTTGTAGTCATTTTGACTACAAGTTTTGTAGCGTCGTGTGGTTTTATACGTCGGAACAGGGGACAAGGCGGGCGGAAAGGTGGAGGAAATGCAGAGGAGCGGCAGAAATGCTAATGTAAGCGGCGGGGAGCGGAAAGGGAATGACGCGGAGGAAAAAAATCGGCGTTGACGGGGAAAAATCGCGGCTGTTTCGTTGACACGGGCGGTCGGGCGGATATATGATGATAGTGCTTCGGGGCGAGGTGAAATTCCTCACCGGCGGTATAGTCCGCGAACTTGCTTTGCAAGCCGAACGGGTGAAATTCCCGTACCGACGGTACAGTCCGGATGGAAGAAGTGCAATCCTTTTTTGCTTTGCATGCCCCGATTTGTATAAGATCGGGGTTTTTTGCAGCCTAACGAGAGTTTTCGGCAATCCGCAAGCCCCCAAGGAGGAGTTATGCAAATCGGAAAGAAGAAAATCACGCTGAAGATGTCGGCGGCGTATGTCGCAAAACTCGCGCTGCTCACCGCGCTTGCTTTCGCGCTATATATGGCGAAGTTTAACCTGCCGTTCATGTTCCCGGGATTTTTAGAGATGCAGTTTTCGGAGCTGCCCGCGCTGCTTGCCGGGTTCTCGATGGGACCGGTTGCCGGGGTGCTGGTCGTGGTGCTGAAATGCGTGTTCAAACTGCCGCTCACTTCCACGGCGTTTGTCGGAGAACTGACGGACATGCTTCTCGGCGTAGTATTCGTTCTGCCCGCCGCCATACTTTACAGGCTGAAAAAGGACAGAAAGCACGCGCTCATAGGGCTTGCCGCGGGTACTGTGCTTGCAACAGTCGCGGCGGTAATCGTCAACCGGTACATTTCGGTGCCGTTCTACACCGAATTCTACTTCGGCGGCAACTTCGAGGCGATTGTCAACATGTGCGCGGTGATTTATCCGAACGCCACGGCTGACACCTTCTATGCGTTCTATCTCGGACTCGGCATAGTGCCGTTCAATCTGTTGCGGTACATCATCATGTCTTTCCTCACGTTCCTGCTCTACAAGCGGCTGAGCAAGATCCTCCACTGGGAGGGGAGCTCGCTGAGGAGCCGCCTTTCAGGCGAATATGAGAGCGGATCGGAAGAGGACACCGCGGAGCTTGCAAAAAGGGTGGCGGACACCCTGAAAGGCGGAGAAACGATAGTGCTGGACGGCGATCTCGGCGCGGGCAAGACCACGTTCACCAAAGGACTTGCGGCGGCGCTCGGTGTGAAAGAGGAAGTGACCAGCCCGACTTTCACCGTCATGAACGTCTACGAGGACGGGCGGCTCCCTCTGTGCCACCTGGATATGTACCGTCTGGAGTCCGCTGACGAGGTCGAGGAACTCGGACTCCTCGACACCGCGCCCGAAAACGCGGTCAAGGTGATAGAGTGGAACAAGTTCACCGACTTGACAGGACGCGTGATAAATGTCAAAATTACGCGTGACGGAGAGAGCGACAGGACGTTTACGATTTCCGACAGCGCGGAGGCTGAAAAGAGCCGCGCAAAGCGCGCGGGGCACGGAGAGAGGAAAACGGCATAAGGCGCGCGCTCCGGGTGCGGAGCATGAACATTCTTTATCTTGACACATCTCAAAACGTATTGACTGTCGGGGTGCTTGCAGGCGGGCGCAACTTTCCGCGCACCGCGGACGCGGGCAAAAACGGGCATACGCGCATACTCATGGGCGAGATAGATGCGGCGCTGAATGAGGCGGGCGTTGATGTGGGCGAACTCGACGCCGTGGCGGCGGTCACCGGCCCCGGTTCTTTCACGGGCATACGCATAGGCGCGGCGACGGCGGCGGCGATATGCCGCGGCACAGGCGCGAAGAAGATAGCCGTGACGGAATTCGAACTCATCGCATACGATAGAGGGACGGTCAACGCCGCGGTGGAAGCGGGCAGAGGAAATCTTTACTGCGCGCATTGCAGGAACGGGGCGGCGGAAGAAACGTATTTTCTTTCAGCCGAAGAGAGGGCGGACGCGGAGCGCGAAGGCGGTTTTGTGTACGACACCGTGCGCGACCGAGCGCAGGTATTTGCGGAGATCGCCCTGAAAAAGGCGGAAAGCGGCGAGTACGCCGCGGCGTTCGAACCGTTTTACATGAGAAAGTCACAGGCGGAGAGGGCGCAAGATGAGGTTTGAGCCGCTCCGTTACGAACATCTGCGCCAGATGGCGGAGATAGAAAAGGAAGCCTTCGACATGCCGTGGACGGAGAATATGTTCATCCCGGAGGTGAACAGCGCGAACGCCACCTACGTCGTCGGCACGCGCGGAGAGGAAGTGATCTGCTACGGCGGCTTCCACACCGTGTTGGACGAGGCTCACATCACAAACATCGCCGTGAAGAGCACTTCGCGCGGAAAAGGTATCGGCAGATTTCTTTTCGCTACGCTGCTCGCAAAGGCGAAGGAAGCGGGCGCAAAGCTCGTCACGCTGGAGGTCAAGACCACAAATACAGCCGCGATTTCTCTCTACGAGAGTTTCGGCTTCAAAGTGGCGGGAGTGCGGAAGAGGTACTACAACAATCTCTACGACGCCTACGTCATGTGGCTCGACCTGGAGGAGCGTGCATAGTATTGTTCTCGGCGAAAATCACGAAAAAACGGTAATTTTCCTGCACGGGTGGGGCGGCGGCGCTTCCGCCTTTTTGTTTTGCGCGGAAAGGCTGAAAGAGGAGTTCCGCTGCGTGCTTGTCGATTTTCCGGGATTCGGGGAGAGCGACGAGCCGCCCGTGCCGTGGACTGTCGGGGACTACGCGGCGGAAGTGTGCTCGCTCGCGGACAGTCTGGGAGCGGCGGAATTTGCCCTTGTCGGACACAGTTTCGGAGGGAGAGTCGCGCTGGAGATCGCGGCGAAACAGCCGGAAAGGGTGCGCTCGCTCGCGCTGGTGGACTCCGCAGGGCTGAAACCGCGCCGCAAACCGTCCTATTTCCTCCGCGTCGCGGTTCACAAACTCGCAAAGAAGTTCGGCGGCAGAGGATTGAAAGGCTCTTCCGACTACCGCGCGCTTTCTCCCGTGATGAAGGGTACGTTCATTAAGGTGGTGAATTACGATCAGACGCCGCTCCTTCGGCGCGTCAAGTGTCCGACGGCGGTGTTCTGGGGGCGCGGCGACCGCGACACGCCGCTTTATATGGCGAAAAGATTCCTCCGCGGCATAAAAAATTCCTCTCTCTTTCTCCTTGACGGCGGACACTTCGCCTATCTCACGGACAGGACGTTCCTACCCGTGCTCGCCGCCTTTCTCCGCGGCACGGTGTGAGCGCGGCGCACGTTGCGATCCGCCGGCGCATATAATGGCGCGTACGCGGCGGCGTAACGGAGGAGTGTATGTATCTGGCGCGCGGGGACTGGTATTTCATGGTTTGCGCCCTTGTCATGGGGGTGTTCATGGCTGTGCCTTACATCTATGCGGCGCAGCAGGACAACTACCGCGTCGCCGAGGTGTGGAAGAGCAGGCGCGTGCACGGCGCGTATCTTACGGACCTCTTGTGCATTCTCGTGTTCGGCGGCGCGTGGGCGGGGTGCTGGTTCATTTCCTCGCGCATATTCTGGGGTTTTCTCATCTCTCTCTTTTTCTGCATAGCGGAAGTTGCGCTCTACGTCGTGGAGGACGCGCCCAAGAAGAAAAAGCCGCTCCGCTACACCAAACGGACGGTGCGCGCGCTTATAGCCGTAGGGCTCGTATCGGCGGCGGCGGTGACGGCCGCGATCGCGCTTATCAACGGGAACGTAGAGGACGAATATCTGCGCTATCCCGTGTTTTTCGGGCTGTCGCTGGTGTTTCCGCTCATTTTCTCCGCTACGCTTGCGATCGTCAACGTGTTCGAGCGCATGAACAACCGCCGTTACGAACGGCGCGCGCGGCGCACGCTTTCGGCAAGCCGCGATCTCATCAGGATAGGCATCACGGGCAGCTACGGCAAGACATCGGTGAAAAACGCGCTTGCCGCCATGCTGTCGGTGCGGTTCAACGTGCTCGCCACTCCGGAGAGTTACAATACGCCCATGGGCATAGCAAAGACGGCGAGGGAGCTTACGGAAGCGCACGACGTGTTCATCGCGGAGATGGGAGCAAGGCGGAAAGGAGATATAGGCAGACTCATGCGCATAGTGCGCCCGTCGCACACCGTGCTCACAGGGGTGAACGATCAGCATCTCGGCACCTTCGGGAGCAGGGAAGCGATCATGCGCGAGAAGCTGAAGGCGCTGGACGTGCGCGCGGAGGACGGGGCGTGCGTGGTGAACGACCGTCTTGCGGACGTGCCGCGTGTTGCGGAGGACAAGTACGGCAATATAGTGCTCGCAGGGGGCGACGCTCGCTCGCGGGTGCATTACTCGGACGTCGCGGTGTGCGCGGACGGGAGCGTATTCACGCTGTGGTTCTACGGCACGCCGATAGAGTGCACGACGCGGCTGCTGGGGGTGCACAATGTGGAGAACATCACTCTTGCCGCGGCGATGGCGTTCCGCTTCGGAATATCGCCGGAGGAGATCCGTGACGCGGTGGCCGAGCTGCCTCCCGTGCCGCACCGTCTGCAACTTATCAAAGGAAACGGAATAAGAATAATCGACGACACTTTCAACTCCAATCCGGACGGAGCGCGCCGCGCTCTGGAAGTGCTGGGGCTGTTTTCGGGGAGGAAGGTGGTGGTCACTCCCGGCATGGTGGAGCTGGGCGGCGCGGAGCAAGCCGAAAACGTCGGACTGGGGCGCATGCTGGCGGACGTTGCGGACGTGGTGATGCTCATCGGCGGAAAGCGTGCGCGCGCGGTCGAAACGGGGCTGAAAGACGCCCGCTTCACGGGAGAAACGCGCAAATACGACTCTCTCCGCGACGCGGAAGAGGATTTCAAAAACGTGCTGCACGTCGGCGACGTACTGCTGCTGCTCAACGATCTGCCGGACTGCTACGACGATTAGGCGAAGGGGCTCCCTCCGCCGCATGAATGGAGGGAAGGATGAGGACCAAAGTTGCGCTGATTTTCGGAGGGCGATCGCTGGAGAGCGACATTTCCGTCATCACTGCCATGCAGACGCTCGCGGTGCTGAAAGAGACGGAATATGACGTGGAGCCGTTCTATTTGTACGACGGCGATTTTTACACTAAAGGCGTGGACGACATCTCCGCCTTCACCCCCTTCGAGAAAGAAAAACACCTGCGCACCGTCATGGTGAACGGCACCTTCTGCTCCGTGAAGAAGAACAGGCTGAAGAGGGAGTTCCGCCCCGACGTCGCACTCATATGCTGCCACGGCGGAGAAGGGGAGAACGGCGTGTTGCAGGGGCTTCTCGACTTCAACGGAGTGAGTTACTGCAGCTCCGGGGTGCTTGGGTCGGCGGTGTGCATGGACAAGGGAGCGGCAAAGAGCGTGTTCGAGCAAATGCTCCTCAACGTCATACAGCATATCACGGTGTTTTCGGAGTATCTCGCACGTGATCCCGACCTCGCCGCCGCGCATTGCGAAAAGGCGCTTAAATATCCCATGATCGTGAAACCCGCCTCCCAGGGCAGCAGCATAGGCATCCGCGCCGCGCACGACAGGGCGGAGCTCATTGAGGCGATGCAGGTCGCCGCCGAGTTCGACGGCAAACTGCTTGTGGAGGAGAAACTCACCGACTTTGCCGAAGTCAACTGCGCCGCGTACTTAAAGGGCGGCAGAGTGGTCGTGTCCGAGACGGAGCGTCCCCTCGCCGCAGGAGAGCTGCTCACTTTCGAGGATAAGTACATGTCCGGCGGCAAAATGAGCGGCGGCGGACGTGTCATGCCCGCGGACGTGGGAGAGGAACTCAACGCCGTCGTCCGCTCCGTCACCGAACGCGTCTACCGCGCGATGGAGCTTAGAGGCATAGTGCGTGCGGACTTCCTCGTGGACAGGACGCGCGGCAAAGTGTACATCAACGAGATCAACACCATCCCCGGCTCCATGGCGTTCTACCTCTTCGAGCCGCTGGGGATAGACTTCGCCGAGCTCCTCACCGACCAGATCGAGGAAGCCCTCGCCCGGAGGCGCGCCGGTAGCCGCCGCACCGTCTTCCGCTCCGCCGTCCTCGCCCACTACGGTAAAGGCGCCAAATCCTCCAAATTCTGAGTGTGTAAGCAGCACAAAAAAAGTACATCGAATATGTTATATTATGTACTTAATATACACACAACTGTCGCGATAAGTCAATGTTTTGCGAGAAAAATCGCAAAATAATAATCATGCTATATACGTAATTGGTGCTGTTCGCTGTATTTTTTTGCGCGTTAAAGCTCGCCGAATAACATATTCGGCGTACTTTGCTTTGCTAGTTTAATACGCCGAAAATAGATGGGTGGAATATCAAAATAATTAGGGCGGTTTTTCGCCCAGGGGAGGTAGCAATGAAAAGAAAGTTGTGGCTTGTCGCAGTGCTGGTCTTGTGCCTTGTCCTCGCCGTCGGCATCCTCGCCGCCTGCAACGACAGCGGCACTTCCAGACAACAAACTCCGGGCGGTGAGAATCCCGGCACTGAAACTCCGGGAGATAATCCCGGCGGTGAAGATCCCGGAGATGA
>ERZ1643251.304-NODE-304-length-81294-cov-11.799173_pt1 | contig 81294 bp, 70 predicted proteins | sample MGYA00579261_ERZ1643251 | MGnify/ENA primary metagenome ERZ1643251 (study PRJEB29033, sample SAMEA4952267) | chicken gut metagenome | biome: Broiler Chicken; feature: Gastrointestinal Tract; material: Caecum | place: Ireland | collected 2018 | study: Broiler... | reverse complement strand
CTTTGCCCGTGACGTCGTACATGGTGCCGCTTGCGCTCGTGAAGTATGCCTCCGTTCCCTCCTCGGTGCTTGTGGGGGGAACTTCCGCCACATATTCCACATCGGTAAAAGATATTTCGGAGAACTGCCAGGTATCGTAACTGCCGCGGAAGGAAAACACGTTCTCCGCCTCGGCGGCGCACGAGGTTGCGGCGATCTGCTCATAGCTGCCGTCAGCGCCCGCCGCATACAGCGTGATCTGCGTGCCCGCCTTGATGATGCGGAACTTCACGCCTGTCTGCAGCTGCTCGAGCGTATTGAATCCCACGGGGAGAAGCATGCCGCCGTCCTCTGCGATGGTATCCTGCGCGATCGCGCGGACGGTTCCGACTGCCGTCGCCGTATCGTTCGTATTGTAGATGAACAGGAACCCGACGTTGGAATCCGTCGTCGTGACGGAGAACCTTCTCCAGCCGCCGCCATCCTCCGTCGTTTCCGTCTGTTTTACCGTAAAATCAAAGAAATACGATTCGGACGAAGTCGTCTCCTCCGCAACGAGCGTTGCTTTGGAGGACTCCTTTCCGTCTACGTCGGGGGCGGTATTTCCGCCGCCGAGCGAGATCGTTTTGTTCACATGATCGATCGCGGCGCCGCTGCCGCCGCGGTCAAGCGTTGCATAGACGAAGTTGAGTGCGATGCCTTCCGTTCCGCCGATGACGGTATCGCTTCCCTCCTGCACGGCAAACTCCGTCTGATAGTCTTCGTACCCTTCCTTGGAAACCGTGAGCCTGTAATACGTTCCTACAACAGCGTTCGAAACGGTAAACCTGCCCGTCGTCTCATCATAGGAGACCGTTACGCCGTCGTCGTTCACGGAGACCGTTACGCCGCTGTAATCCGTGACCGCCGCGCCGTACTTTTTCAGCTGCACCTGTCCCGAAGCCGTTCCGTACACGATCTCGGGCGCAGGCTCCTCTTTGCCGCATTCGCACTCGCCGTCGATATAGACGTGCTGCCCGCGGCTTGATTCATCGATCGCGCCGTCGTCAGGGCAGACTTTCCAATGTTCCTCGTCGTTGCTGCCCCACTGCGTATAGGCGTGCTGGTGCTCCGTCGGGGGCGGAGGCGTCTCTCCTCCGCCGTTGCAGCCGGCAAACACGCCCGCCACAAGTCCGCACGTCAGTGCAAGTGCCGCAAAAGGTATCAGTCTTCTCTTTTTCATACTCTTTTTCCTCCTTATGATTTGAAAAGCTCTCGCTTTTTTATCCGTTCGTCGGTACAGAACTCAATTGTCTTAAACTATTTTCTTCTCCACGACGCACCCCGCAGCTTCCAATGCAGGCACATAAATATTGGTGTACGTTCCATCTTTCGGGTGCAATCCGTCCTTCAGATCGCTCGAACCGACCCGACCTTCCACATCCACAAACGTGATCCAATCTTTATATTCGCACCACTGTTCCATTAAATCGTTCACAGCGGAAATTCTCGTTCCGTACGACGTGGTATCGACGCGCTGCGCGATCGAGAGATAATAAATGTTTGTATTCGGCATTTTATCGTGCAGCAATGTAAAAAGACGCTGCAAATTCTCTGCCAACCCTTCTGTCGTGTCCAGGTCGGCGGCAAGATTGTTTGTGCCGAGGTTGACGACAAGATTTTTCGGCTGCATACCGTCGAGAATGCCGCCGGAGAGGAAGTTTTCCCAGTCGTAAGTCGTCGTGCCTCCGATCCCGAGTTCCAGAGCGTCTTTTTCCCTCGCGTACGTCGTGTAGAAGTTGCTCCAATTTCTCTCGGTGTTATCGAAGAAAGAATCGCCGAGGAACACCGTAGTGGAGCCGTTGTTTCCGTACGACGCATAGCGCGACTTGATATCGGCTGCCTTTTGAGCGTAAGACGAAGAGTCCCACTTGCCCGTTCCGCTTCTGTTGACGCCGGAACAGATCACATCGAAAGTTGCCGTATCGCTGCCGCTCGTTACTTTAACTTCAAACATTCCCTCGTCGAGCGCTTTTACGGTTTTCCTTTCTTTGTCGATCGAAAGTTTGGAAGTATCGTATTCGAGCGTATAATCGCTCTCCCCGTTGTTGAGTTCCAGCGTAAATTCCGACGCGGGATAGTCGATCCATGCGTATACGTCGCTGACAACAATATTTTCAACTTCCGCAGCCGTAAATACGGGTACGACCGTCGTATCGCCGGTCGCGGTGAAGAAATAGACGTCCGCAACGATCTCATCGATGCATTCTTCGCCGTTCACCCGCAGGGAGGTGAGCTTGTATCCCTTATCCGCGGCAATTTTCAGATTGACCCTGTCGCCCGTTACCGTCCAGTCATAGCCCCACTCTTCGGTTACGCTGCCGCCTTCCGACTCTTCAATGTCAAGGCTGTTGGAAACAAACCCGTTGTCGTCAAACACATACCCCGAATTGGGTTTCCCCCATCCGTACAGTGCGCTCTGCTGCTCGCCGAAGTTGTACCAGGTGCGCAGATCGTCGATCGCCTCGCCGTTGTCGTCAAGCGTGGCGGAGATCATGGTAGGATTAAAATACACCGTGTCCGGCACGCTGCTCCTGCCGAACAGCGCATAGGGCATGAAGTATTCGACATAGTACTCGTAACATTCGCCGTTTTGCAGATCGCCGATGCAATGCACTGCATGAACAGGCGTTACGTCCGGCTCCGTGTTCATTACCTGCAGCTCTCCCGAAACAAATTCGGAAATTTTGAACAGATTGGAAGCCGTGTTCTCCACTTCATACACGCCACCGCCCGTCGAAGTCGTATCGCCGAAGGCGAAATAGCCGCTGAAACACGTTTGGTCACTCGTTGCAACCGAGCTGCCGGACACGGCGGCGCGGCTGTCGACGATATGTGCGGCGACCACGATCCCCGTTTCGGAAAAATACGTCGTCATTTCAAGCGTACCCGTTTCCGTCTGACCGCTTTGCTGCATTCTCTTATTGAGCGTCAGCCAGTTCCTGCCCGTATAAAACGATTCGTCAAAAGTGCCGTCGATCGTGATCCCCTCATCGACTTTAACTGTCGAATCCGTATTATTTGAAGGTTCGTCCGCGGGGTCTCCGCAGCCCGCCAAGCCGGCCGCCATGAGTCCGCACGTCAGTGCAAGTGCCGCAAAAGGTATCAGTCTTCTCTTTTTCATACTCTTTTTCCTCCTCATGATTTGAGAAGCTCTCGCTTTTTTATCCGTTCGTCAGCGCCGTTACGCTTCTTTCTGCGCATAACAGCCGTACAGCATGATCGCCGCGTCGTTTTTCAAAGAAGTCCCTGCCGGATAAGACGTGGTATCCTGCTTGGACGTAGCGACCGCCGAGAAGGTCACTTGCAGCGTTCCTTCGGCGCTCTCGGGGCAGGAAATGACGACCTTTTGCGTCCATTCGCCGTCGATATCGCCGAACATGACCGTCTGCACATTGCCTGCGCGGTCGCGCACCGTCACCTTTGCCGTAGAGAGATTCCCGCCAAGAATCAGCACATATTCCGCCGCTTCTCCGACGGTATCTATCTCAAATGTCAGATACTGCATCGTATATATGGCGTTTGCGTTTTCAACTTCCGTTCCGCCATGGGTATAGGACTTATTCACAGAGCCGGAGGCAACGCCGATCGCCGTAACGGAATTTCCGTACGAACTGCCGCTGCCCGTCACATTCGCCTCGGGATAACGAAATACATCCCCTTCGGAAATTGCGCCGGCGCTGCCGTTATCGCCATAGGAAACCCAGCCAAGATCGCCGTTTTCCGAAAGATCGACGGAAGATACCTCTCCCTGTTTTGAAAGCGTAAACGGCGTTTCGGAATCGTCATAATCCTCATTGCTGCCGGAACTGACCATACTGCTGAAATACAACTCGATCTTATACGCCTCGCGGATGGATCCACTGAACGTAAACGTGAAGATATCCCCGTCGGCAGCCGCGCCGCTGTACGCGAACGGTTCCGCCGAACGATCCTGCGCAAGCTTTTCTATCTCTTCGGCAGAAAAAACTTCGCCGTTGATCTTCACCTGCGTCAGTTCTCCCCATGCGGGATTTTTATGAACGCGGATATTCCATGTCCGTTCCTCAAATGCAAGTTTGCCGTCAAAATTGCGCTCCGCGGCGCCGATATCTACAACGACCGCCTTCTTTTCCCCGTCATACGCCATGGAAATATCCGTCGTGCGATACAGACCGTCCCGATAAGCGACCGTCTCTGTATCATCCTCATAGAGTCGCGTTTCGGCGCTGTAATTGATGGAGGGATATACGTCCAGCGTCATTTCGCTCCAATCATACTGCGAGGTGTTCTGTCCGTTCCGCGCAAGGGCAACGAGCGCGCCCTCACGAACGAATATGGGCGATGTATTGATATCGTGCGTCACCGTATAGGTGTACGGTCCGGTAAACCGCTCTCCCGTCCACACATCGATCCACGTCCCGTCCGGAATAAACACCGTACGCGACGCCTCGTTTCCGGATGCTTCCGCAATGGGCGCAATGAGGATATAATCGCCAAGAAGATATTCATCGTTACGCGCCGCCTCCGCATACTGCGGATAGGCAATATCCACGCGCCGCGTAATGGGAAGCCCCGTATCATAGTTCTGCCGCGCCAGATCGTAATAGAGCGGCAGCAGACGATAGCGTATGTTCTGATAGGTCTTAAATACTGCCTCCGCCGTTTCGCCGTAAAGCCAAGGCATACGTCCCGGTTGGGAATTCACGCAATGTACGCGGCTGACAGACGACAGCATGCCATACTGAATCCAGCGGATATATTCCTTCTCCGAAAGGGAACCGACATGTCCGCCCAGATCGGACGACATATACGGTATACCGACCTCCGCCCCGCCGAGGATCGTCGTATAAATTTCCCGCTCGAGATCCCGCATGCTGCTGTGCGTATCGCCCGTCCATTGGATGGAATAGCGGTGCGCCGCAAGATCGGAAGCATACCTCCACTCGCCGTTCATCACGCCGTCCACATTTCCCATGATGACGGCGCGCTGCGCATATTCACGGATATCGGCAATGCTGTTGAAGTAATCTTCCGTGATCCAGTGATAGGCATACATGCCGAACGCATATACCGAAATCTCCGGATCGCAGGAATTCAGCGCAACCGACCAGTTCCGGTCATACCACCAGTAGTCAACGCCGAGGGACAGCAGCAGCGTAAGATGCTCGTTTCTGTAGTCGACCTCTTCGCCTTCCAATCCGTTGAGCGTTCCCTCCACCGGCTGCGGATGATCGTTAAAACATATTTCCACGCCGAGTTCTTCGCAGTCCTTCAAAAACTGCGCCATATCCGGAAAGAGATCGGTGTTGATTTCGTATCCCCAGCCGCCCGAACTGTCCCGCCAGTCGGTATCAATCACGAGCACATCGATCGCATATCCCCGATCCCGATAATCCTTGATCTGCTGCAACGCCGTTTCCGCCGTATAAGCATAATAGCGGGAATCCCAATATCCGAGCGTCGAAAGGTTGACCATCTCCGTTCTGCCTGTGAGATTCACATAATCGGCGCAGAACTGCGTATAGCTCCCTTGCGGAAGAAACACGAAGATATCCGTTGCGTCGCTCATAAAGCTCCACCCCTGCAATTCTTCTTCCGTCGTAGGACTGTATCCCTCATAGGAAGGAATAATTCGGGGCGAATCGGTGAAATACCAACTTGTAAGCGCATCCGACGGACTTGGAAGATAGACGTTCGTATCCGTTCTGCTCACATACTCCCAAAGTTCTTTGCCGTCGGCGTCTAAAATGTAAACGTCCTCCGCGTCGCCCCCGTCAGGCACAACAACGGTATAGTTTTCCGTAACGACCTTCGTGGCGCCGTTTTCTTCGAAAAGCTCCCCTTCCGTCCCCGCCCATGCGAGGCGATTGGTGACGATCCAGCTTTCCCTGTTCTCGAACATGCCGCTCTCCGTCCTGTTTTCAATGCGGACAACGGTATCGGAGAGAAGCTGAACGCGCACGTCTCCGATCTCATAACTCCCTTCAAACGACATGGTCGAAACGGGCTTGCGTGTGTGCTCGGGCGTCCTTGCATATCCGCATACGGTACACACGCTGTCCTCTATGGTATGAAGTCCCATTTCCCCGACTTCCTCCGCATGTCCGCACGTCGACGCATGCCAATGATAGTACGCATCCCGCGACCAATCGGAAGAATATGTGTGCGTATGCTGCGGTTCAGGGTTTACGGACTGCGCGGTGCAGCCTGCCCCCCAAAAGAACAATGCTGCACATATGATTGCCGCAGCACTCCTCATAAGCCTTTTCATCATTTTCCTCCTCCTGCTGCAATAAAATCCTGTTTATTTACTCAGTTCGACGGGGAAGATCTCTCGCACGATCTTTCCGTCGTACTTTTCGATCTTGCGGATCAGGAGTTGCGCGGTGCGCCTTCCGATGACGCTCAGCCGACCGCCCACGCTCTTCACTTTGCGGCAGTAAGGCAGATACTCCGAGAAACGGTCAACGCCGTAAATTTCGCCGCGGAAGTTTTCCACCGATTCCATTGTCTCCTGTACGCTCGCCGCGATCTCATCGTTAAAGCAGAAAACAAAGTCGTTCTCGTTCTCGCGTACGCTCTTTTTGAGTTTCTCCAGCGACTGTTCGCGGCTGTAATAGCTGAAGGAATAGATATCGCAGGAAAGTTCGTTGCTCCTGAGCGTGGCGATAAACCCTTCCTTTCTGTCCTCGTTGAGCGCCCCTTTGCCGTATCCTACATAGCAAGGCCGCTTCGCCCCGCAGGAGACCGCCTCCTGCGCCACCAGCTTGGCGCATTGATAGGCGTCCGAATAGATCGCGCACACCCGTTCACGGCGCGGTTTGAACCCGCACAGGAAAAGCGGCACTTTGTTTTGCTCGCAGTAGTCGATCGCCTCGTCCGTCACGTCGAGAAAGGAAAGAATGCCGCACGCACCGTTTTGAATACAGGAAATAACGTCCTCGACGTCCAGCTCTCCCCGCACAATGGAGATGAGAGGGCGATAACCCTTCTCTCCCATATAATCGGTGCAATGATCCATGCAGATCGCAAAAAACGGATTGGTCAGGGAATTGACCGCTACGGCGATGATATTGGAACGCTTGGAACGCAAAAAACCAGCGATCTTGTTGGGGACGTATCCCATTTCCATCGCCGTCTGCTTGACGCGCTCCTTCATTGCTGCGCCGATGTCTGAACAGTCGCGCAGTGCACGGCTGACCGTGTTCTTGGACGTACCGAGCCGCTCTGCGATGTCGTCCAATGTCACAATTCTTTTTTCAATTTGATTCTGCATTCTTTTTCCTGTGATCTTTTCTGTTAATCATTTTTCTGCCATCCGAAGGATAGCAGAAGGGGACGTCCCCTTGATTTTCGATTTTTTTTGTTGATTTTGACTTTGCCCTTTTACGAACTTATTTGAGTTATATCATACATTACCAGTAATGTAAATAGAATTGGAAAAATTTTTTGTAAAAACTTTTGCGTCTTCGAAAAAACTCCGATTTTGACGCATTTAAGGAATATTTTACGCTTTTTTAACATATTTTTTCAAAATGAAAATACATACCGGAAAGCAACTTGTACCGGCAAAAACTGAAAATCTCCGCTTGTAATGTAAAATAATACACCTTTTTTTCCATTTTTGGTCATGTGATTTTATTGGTTCCGTTCGCATTAGCTTGTTATGTTAATGTTCTATCCGCTTTTTCCTTTGAAATAGCTTTCAGGCCCTAGCCACCACAGGCAACCAGTTTATAACCTCACCACCCCATCACTGTCGGTGTTTGGTTGCTTGGGGTCGGATGGTATCAGAAAAAGCCTTTTGTGTCAAGGAAAAAACAATTGCGCAAAATACGAAAGCCGAGCTTTTGCTCGGCTTTTTACTGCACTTAGTTTAATAATTCACTATACTATAAAAGGAATGGAAAATTTCTTCGATTGCGTGCAAATCGGCCGCCTCAGACGCTTATGGTGCAAACGTTGGTGCGGTGACGCACTGTTCCGGCGTATCTTGAAAATATTTTGATTTTCCCCGTTATCGATAAGTTGCTTTTATCAATGAAACAGGCGCTGCGGAAAGCAGCGCCTGTTTCTCAGCCTGCGAACTGCTTTCGCAGGAGATCGGCAAATTCTTCGATGTAGTAATTTGTTCTCTTCTTCTGCCAGAACGCGCAGTAGGTGCGCACGATCGCGCCGCCGGCTCACCGCAAACAGATATTCCCGCCGATGCCGAGCGTCTCTTCATAGAATGCGCGTTCAGTACCATCCTCGCCCTATTCGGCGACAAGGATACAGGGCGAACCGTTCAGATCGTCCGTCGAAAGCAGCGGATGCTTAGCGAGCGAGCCGGATGCCGAGACGTCCACATAGGCGGGAGCCTGTGCGAGGACATAGTTCTCGTACTCATCGGAGAAGGCGCGGCGCTGATCGCTCATGACAAGGTTTGCCCGCCCCGTCTTCAAGGCGCGGTAGAGCGCTTCGTGTGAACCTTTGAAGATATTGACCATGACTTCGGGATAGATGCGCGAAAATTCCACAACGGCGTTCTGCAGTTCAGAGCCGTAGTAGCCCGCAAGATAGCCGATATCCAGCTTCAATTCGCTGTCCGAGCCGATGCGTTTGGTCTCGGCGCACATGTCTTACACGCCGGCAAGCAGCGCCTTGCTCTTTCCGTAAAAGTATTCGCCCGCCGCGGTCAGGCGGAAATTCCTACCCTCGCGCGCGAACAGCTTGACGCCTAGCTCCGCCCCCAGCGCCGCCATCTGCTGTGAGATCGCCGGCTGCGAGATATAGCACTGCTCGGCGGCCTCGGTAAAGCTGTCGCAGTCCGCAATGGCGACGAAATGTTTCATTTGACGCAGTAACATACTGCACCACACTTCTCCTGTCCCGTCCTAAGTATAGCATATTTTGAACAGAAAGTAAAAGGGATTATGTCACTTGCCATGCTTGGTCGCAGGAGAACTTTTCTCGTATCTGGAATTGACGCGCATGGCGTTGAGGATGGCGAGTACTGCGACGCCGACGTCGCCGAACACCGCGAGCCACATGTTGGCGACGCCGAATGCGGACAGGATGAGGATGGCGACTTTGATCGCAATGGAAAACACGATGTTCTGAAAGACGATCGCCATCGTCTTTCCGGCAATGCGCTTGGCAAGCGAGATGCCCTTCAAGTCGTCCTTCATGAGAACGATATCGGACGCCTCGATCGCCGCGTCGCTCCCCACGCCGCCCATCGCGATGCCGATATCCGAGCGCATGAGCACGGGCGCATCGTTGACGCCGTCGCCCACAAAGCAGAGGACGTCTTTGGAGCCCTTTTGGGCGAGTAGCTTTTCCACCTCTTCCACCTTGTTCTGCGGCAGAAGGGAGGCTTTATAGCCCGTCAGCCCGACTTCCTGCGCCACGTTCTGCGCGATCGCCTCGTTGTCGCCCGTGAGCATGATCGTCTTGCAGCCCATGGCGTTCAGCTCGCCGACAACCTGCTTGGTCTCGGGTTTGATCTCGTCCGCGATGAGCAGGGAGCCGACAAATTTGCCGTTCTTCGCCACATAGACGACCGTCCCCAGTCCCGTCTCCTTCACAAAGTCGATGCCGTTTTGCGCCATGAGCTTCTCGTTGCCGCAGCAAATGGTCTCCGCACCCTTTTGCGCGATGATGCCGGCGCCCGCGACATTGGTCAGCGTATAGCCGCTTTCCGTCTCTTTGCCATAACGTGCGACGATGGACTTTGCGATCGGGTGGTTGGAGTCATGCTCGGCGATCGCCGCAAGGCGCAGGATCTCGTCCGCCTGTGCTTCCGGTGCGATCTTGGCAACGGCAAAGTTGCCCTTTGTGAGCGTGCCCGTCTTATCAAAGACGAAGATATTTGCATGATTGAACTTTTCAAGGTAGTTGGAACCCTTAATCAGGATGCCGTAGCGCGACGCCGCGCCGATGCCCGCAAAGAAGGAGAGCGGAATAGAGATGACGAGCGCGCACGGGCAGGACACGACGAGGAAGCTGAGCGCGCGGTAGACCCACGTCGACCAGTCCGTCGTGATGAGTCCCGGGATGACGGCGAGCAGAAGCGCCACGCCGCACACGATGGGCGTATAATATTTTGCAAACTTTGTGATGAAGTTCTCCGCCCTGGACTTCTGCTCGGAGGCGTTCTCCACCAGTTCAAGGATCTTAGAGACGGTGGAGTCGTAGAACTCCTTCGTCACGCGCACTTCGAGCTGGGAGGTCAGGTTGACGCAGCCGCTGATGACTTCTCCGCCCGCCTCTGCCTCGCGGGGGAGCGATTCGCCCGTGAGCGCCTTGGTATCCAGAGTGGATGCACCCTTGACGATCACGCCGTCCAACGGAATCTTCTCGCCGGGGTTGATGAGAATAATATCGCCCACCTTGACCTCGGAGGGGTCCACGGTTTCTACGGAGCCGTCATCGCGCACGATGTTCGCATAGTCGGGGCGGATATCCATGAGCCCCGCGATGGACTTGCGCGATTTGCCTGTTGCGTAGCTCTGGAACCACTCGCCCACCTGATAGAAGAGAAGAACGGCGCAGGCTTCGTCAAAGCCTTCGATCTCCTGCCCCGTGACGCCCCTGTAGATGGCGAGCGCAAAGGCGCCCAGCGTCGCAACGCACATCAGAAAGTTTTCGTCGAACACCTGACCGTGCGCAATGTTACGGATCGCCTTCCAGAGGACGTCGTATCCGATGATCAGATAGATGACGAGGTACAGACAGAACGGAAATACCCACGCGGCATGACCTGTGAAGACGCCGCCCAATCCCCCCTCGATCACCTTATCCGTGATAAATACAATGAGAAAGAGCCCGAGCGCGACAAGGATACGCATAAGCGTCCGTTTTTCTTTTCTGCTCATGGTAGATTTTTTCATAACAGCCTCGCCCGATAAAAAGTTTATCTGATGATCCTGCAATCAGGCTCCACCTTTTTGCAGGTCTTGACAACTTGATCCATAATCTCATCAAAACGGGAGTCGTCCGCTTCGATCACCATGCGCTGCGACATAAAGCTGATACTGACCGAATTGACGCCGTCGATCTTGGCAACGGCGCGCTCCATCTTTGCAGCGCAGTTTGCGCAGTCCAGATCTTCGAGTTTGTAGTTCTTTTTCATGATACTTCCTCCGAAATTTTCATTGTATTGCTTCTTCCGCATCGCGGAGTGATTGCTGTGATAATATTGATTGATTGTTTTTTTGAGCAACTATTCAAATAATGTCTCTGAAAAAACAGGGACAAGCCCCGTTATTTCAGTTATTTGTCCTCGTTGACGTGCGTCAGGCCATACTCCAAAATCTTGGTGACGTGGTCGTCGTCGAGGGAATATTTGACCTCTTTGCCCTCTTTGGTGCCCTTGACAAGTTTGGCGGTGCGCAGAACGCGCAGCTGATGGGAAACCGCTGAATCCGTCATATCCAGTGTTTGCGCAAGTTCGCCGACGCACATGTCGCGCATCTGCAGACAGCTTAAAATCTTTACCCTTGTCGGATCGCCGAACATTTTGAACAGGTTTGCAAGTTCATATAAGGTTTCGTCGTCCGGCAGACGGCTGCGGATCATGTCCATATCGTTTGTTTCTGCCATGGCATCGCCCCTTTATTTGAATACTTCTTCAAATGTTCATGAATAGTATATCACCCGCTGCCCTGCCTGTCAACTGTTTTGGCGAAAAAATTAAAAAATACAGAAACATTTTCTGCGAGTCGCCTGCCGATGCTGATCACCGAGATGCCGCCAGTCAGATTGTAAGTATCTTCGGCCGTTCTCAAAGCTATTTTGCTTTTGCGTTTAGATTATGTCTTGTTACGCCGCAAACTGGCTGTTATAAAGTTTTGCATAAAAGCCGCCCTTTTGCAGGAGCTCCTCGTGCGTGCCCTGCTCCACAATGTCGCCATGGTCGAGAACTAAGATGAGGTCGGCGTTCTGAATGGTGGAAAGCCTGTGCGCAATGACAAAACTCGTGCGCCCTTCGGTAAGCCTATCCATCGCGCGCTGGATGAGCCGCTCGGTGCGGGTATCCACGTTGCTCGTCGCCTCGTCCAGAATGAGCATGGGCGCGTCGTCCACCATCGCGCGGGCGATCGTGATGAGCTGCTTCTGCCCACCCGAAAGAGAGCTTTCATTGATGATGGTGTCCCCTCCCTTCGGCAGCGTATTCACGAGGTAATAGATACCCGCCGCGATCACTGCCTCGCGCAGCTTTTCCTCGCTGACGTCCTCCTTGCAGTAGACGATATTCTCTCTGAGCGTGCCCTCGAACACCCAGGCGTCCTGCAAGACCATGGAGAAGAGTTCGCGCACATTCTCGCGTGTCATATCCTTTGTGCTGATGCCGTCGATGAGGATGTCCCCCTCGCACTCGTAAAAGCGCATCAAGAGGTTGACAAGCGTCGTCTTGCCCGCGCCCGTCAGGCCGACGATGGCGACCTTCTGCCCCGCTTTGATTTTGGCGGTGAAGTCGTGGATAATTGTCTTTTCAAAGACGATGTGTTCAAAGCCAGCGGGCGATCTCCTCACGCGTGGGAAGATGATCGATCGCGCCGTGCCCGAGCGTATTGAGCGCGCCGCACACATTCCCATAGTTGAGCGCATGTGAGAGCACTTCCGGCGTCCACTCATGCGGCTGCGTCTCATCCAGACGGGACAGGACGCCTGCATAGAAGGCATCGCCCGCGCCCGTGGTATCGACGGGTTTAATGTCAATGGTCGGAAGCATGCGTTCCTCTCCGCGGTACCGCCACATACAGCCCTCTTTGCCGAGCGTGACACAGACGAGTTTTTCGTGTAACCCGTTCACATATTCATTGCCAAAGGTCTCAACTTCGTCCTCGGAGAACTTTACAATGTCGGCAAGGGCGATGATCTCGCGGTAGATCGCAACCGCCTCCGCCGCATTCCGGAAGATATCGGTGCGGAAGTTGATATCAAAGCTGACGAGCTTGCCCGCAGCATGGGCGCGCCGCATGAGAGAGGCAGCGTACGTTCGCCCCTCCTCCTCGCTCAGCATGAGCGAGCCGACATGGACGATATGCGCCCGATCCAACAGCTCATCCGGCACCTCGGGCAGATGATAGTCCGCCGTATTCTTGCGGTAAAAACAAAAGGAGCGGTCGCCGTGTTCATCGAGCTGGACAAACGCGAGCGTCGTATTGCGCTGCGGATCGCGGCGAATGAGAAGCTCGTCCAGCCCGCGCCCACGCGCAAAAACCTCCAAAAACGTGCCGATCAGATCATCGCCGACGTTGCCGACAAAGGCGCTGTGTGCGCCGAATTGCTTGGCGGCACATGCCACATTGAAGGGCGCGCCGCCCGCCTTGCGCGCATAGACAGTCTGACCGTCTTTGACGCTGCCGATCATATCTGCCAAAATTTCACCAACACAAAGTATCATGTCCTTTCCTCTTCTTCAGCGCGTCGTCTCCCCTTTGACGAGCGTCGCAGGGATCTCCACGCGCGGCGGGGCTTCCTCCCCGCGGATACGCTTCATGAGCAGGTCAACGACCGCCTTTGCCATTTCCGGGATATTCTGGCGCACGGTTGTCAGTTTGGGATGCGCCTCCCATGCGTCGAGAATGCCGTCATAGCCGATGATCTGCAGATCTTCCGGCACGCGCATCCCCCGCTCGCGGGCGACGTGGTACCCCGCCGATGCGAGCATATCGCTGCCCGTAAAGAGAGCATCCGTCTCGGGATACTGCGCAAAGTATTCCCGCATGACTTCCATCTCCTGCCCGTGCTTGAAGAGCGGCTTTAACAGCCGGACAGGGCGGGAGTGTTCATGCATGATATCGATATACGCTTCATAGCGATGCCGCGTTTCAGAGATGACCGCCGTTGCACCGCAGACGCAGCCTATTTTTTGCGCGCCGCTGTCGATCAGGCTCTTGATCGCCTGATAGCTTGCGGCATAGTTATTGCTCGTCACATACGGAAAGCCCGAACCGACGTGGCGGTCAATGGAGACGATGGGAAGGTTGGGATCGATATCATCGTGCTCATAGTGCGTGATGAAGATGATCCCGTCCACCCTCTGCTGACGGATCATGTTCAGCATCTGCGTCTCTTTCTCCACGTCGTCCTGCGAATTGACAACGATCAGCCGGTAACCGAGCTTATACAGCTCCACCTCGCAACAGTTGACGACCTTGGCAAAGAACGGGTGGAATACTGTAGGAATAATGATCGCAACGCACATTGTGGAGCGCATTTTGAAGTTGCGCGCCAGCTGGTTGGGGACAAACCCCAGTTTTTCTGCCGCCGCATCCACCTTTGCCTTGGTGTCTGCACGTACCGAACCGTTCCCGGTCAGGGCGCGGGATGCCGTTCCAACGCCCACGCCGGCCTCTTTGGCAACATCTTTGATGGTTACCATGCTCATTACCTGCCTGCATCTGGAAATCGTTTCCATTATAAGCCCTCCCATCAAATTTGTCAAGCAGGCAACAGATTTTTATGACTGATAGACATTCACTGCTGTCTTCCATGCAAGCTGATATTCCGTCTTTTCCGCCGCCTGCGCATAGATCGGGTTGCCGTTTTCATCTGTGCCCGTCTGTACCCGCGCGCGGATCATGACGGTATCGAAGCACTCGGAGACGACGGGTGCCGTTTCGTAATAGGTGACGATGTCATCGAAGAACGCAACGCCCCAGCCGCCTGCTCCCGAATCATGCAGTTCGAGATAGAGTTCCTCGCCCAGATATGCGGACAGATCTGCCACAAACGTCGTCATCGTTCCGTTTCTGCTGCCGTGTTCGACATAGGGGAAATTGACGTCGGCATATTCGGTATTGCGATACTCCGCGATCTGCGTTCCGTCCGCCGTGAATACCTTGACGACGGCGTTTGCACCGCCCATCTTGAAGCTGATATACCCACTACCGCCCAATGTGAACGTGGAGGACGTGATCTTGTACGCATTAGCCTCGGTCGGGTTTGCCGTCCAGCCGTGGAAGTGATAGCTGCCGCCCTGATTGAAGGGAATCTCCTCCGTCCAGAAGCTCTCATCGGAACTGATCGCATTGGCTCCGTCCACCTGACCGTCGCCCGTGCCCTGCTCGTACGTCCAGCCGCGAAGATCTCCCGTTTCAAACCCGCCGTTGACGATGTCGTACTCGCTTGAAACGACGATGACAAAGGATGCCTCGGCAAATTTTCCGCTTTCGGCGTGCGTAAAGCGATAGGTGACGGTATACGTTCCCGACGTCAGCGCGAATGCCGCATAGTCTCCCATCACCGCCGTGCCGTCCTTGGAAACCGCGACGATGGATGCCGTGAGCGCATCCGCCCCGACGCCCTGCATGGATGCGGACGCCTCCGCCAGATATGCGGTCAGATCGACAGTTCCGGCCGTCTCGATCTGCGCTCCGACAGGGGTCACGATGGTGACAGCGCTGATGTCATCCAACGCAAGATTTGCATAATAGCTGCGGATGGCGTTGATGATCTCCTTGGTGCGCGCACCCATCTCGGCGGTGGAGTCGATGACGTCCTGCCGATAGTCTGCCGCCCAGGTCTTGTCCGCATCGACGATCGCCTGCGCCCCGTCCAGCGTGAGATTGATCGACAAATCGTCAAAGTTGAGGAAGCCGAAGTCGCTCGTCGCGCCGTCCACAATCTTCAGATAGACTTCGCGCCCCATATACGGATGCGCATACATGAAGCGGCGCAGCATCACCTGAGCTGTGAGCGGGTCGTTGAAGTAGGCGGTGTTGTCCACTTTGAGCAGCTCCTCATCCGTCTGCGCATCGCACAGCGCCACATAGCTGACCGCGTTCTTTGCAATGCCGAATTTGAAGGAAATGATGCCGTCGCCCGCCACCGTGAAGGTCTCGCTTCTGAGTGTGATCGTCTGCCCCTCATCCGTGATGAGGAAGTATTCCCCTTCCTGCAAGTAGTACTGCACCGTCTGCCCGTTCATGTCAAAGAAGTTGGCATCCGCTTCCCAGAACACTTTGTTGTTGGTGACGGAAGCGCCCTGCCCGTCGACGACCGTCCAGCCGGTGAGATCGCCCATTTCAAAGCCCTTATTGGGAAGATCATTTTCCGCGACCACCTCCAAGAAGAAGGTATCCTCTGCGATGAGATCGCCGTATCTGACCTGATATGTGATCGTGATCATGCCGGGCCCGGTGATATCGAACGCATCGAGCCCCGTCGTCACTTCCGTACCGTCGGCGAGGACTGCCTTGGTGACGGAGTACTCCGCCGTACTCATGTCCGCGTCGCCGTAGGCGGCCTCCACGCCCTCGATATAGCCGTTCAGATCGACCGGCGTTTCGCTTGCCGTGACATAGGCGTTTGCCGCCTCCGTGGAGAAGCGCAGTACGGGAAGTGCATAGGGATATTCATAATTGATATAGTATTGCTGCGTCGCCTGCGCGATCGTATCGTTTCCGAGGCTGAACGCCCACTCATAATCGCTGATCATAAGAGAAAGCGTCTCCTCCTCGGTCATGCTCGTGCGCACGTCGTCCATCGTGATTGCGCCGAAGGGGCTGCCCGCAGCGCCATCCACGATCTTGATATACAGCTTCTTGCCCATGTAGGCATCGTCGAGCTTAATATATTTCCTGACCATGTTCTCGGAGAGTTCGGGATCCTTAAAATGCTCGCTCGGGGAGACGGTCGCGATCTCGTCGCCCGCCTGTTCCTCGCCCACGTCCTCCGCCAAGCAGACGGCGACATAGATCTGACGCTGCGAGGAGCCGCCCAGGAGCAGGCTGACGATGCCGTCCCCGCCCAGCGTAAAGGTCGTGGAGCGAAGCTCGCCACGCAGGTTCTCCCCCGTCTTATAGCCGTTGAGGAATTTTTCGCCCTCAGCGTTAAAGGAGCGCGTCCCCCAGAAGGTCTCGTCGGACGAGCTGATATTGGGGTTGAGGAACGCCGTGCCGGAAAGCACCTGCCAGTTGAGCAGTCCTTCTTCAAAGTTGCCGTTCTTGATCGTGATCGAATCGGGCGTATCGTCGTTGAAAGCGGGCATGCCGATCGCGGCAAGTTTGTCCGCACGCTCCGTCTCCGCCGCCGTGACTTCCTCCTCCGTCTGGTACATGACGAAGTCGTCGAAGATCATATAGGCATAGTCGCGGTCCCTGCCGTCGTCGTTATCGGTGATGCGGATACAGATATTCTTACCGAGATGCTCGGAGAGATCGACGACGTTGCGCACCATCTGATTGGTGACGAATGGCTCGGCAAACGCCGTGTTCGTCACGCGGGCAAGCACCGTATCGCTGCCCGCCTCCAAAAACTCGACGTAGCACTTTTCGCCGTCCTTCGCCGCACCGAGCAAGAAGCCGATCTTGCCCGTGCCGCCCAGCGTGAACACATCGCTTGTGAGCGTGCCCGTGAAGGAGGCATTCCCGCCCTCCAGTCCGTCATAGAAGTTCTCGCCGACCTTCCCGACTTCGATATCGCCGTAGTAGGAAGTCGTGCCGTTGACAACGCCCGAAGCGCCGAACGCGTTTCCGTCCTTTGTCCAGCCCGTGAGGCTACCCACGGCGTCCTCAAATCCGCCGTTGACAATGTCGTCGTGGACGACGGACTGCTCCTCCGGACTGCACGCTGCAAAGCCGACCGTCATCGCGGCGGCAAGTGCAGCGCTCAATCCCAAAACAAAAAGTTTCTTTTTCATGGCTTCCTCCGAATCATATTTTCTTTTTGATCAGCGTCTTATGCGAGCTGTTATGTTCGCGGAACGTTGATCGTGTATTTTTCCACATTGCGTACAAACGCCTTTCCGCCTTCGGAAAAGAATTCGATCCCCTTTCCTGCGGAATAGACATTGCCTGTGAGCACCTGTTCGCCGCCACCGAGGAATACTTCGCAGGATGAGACGTCCAGAAAGATGCGAAAATGCAACCTTCCGCCCTCTGCGCGAATATGGGCGCGGCGCAGCACGCTGTCGTGCTCGCCTGGTGCAGCCTTGATAAACGTGCCCATGTGCAAGCGGTCAAAACAGACGAGTTCCTTGGTGCGGTCATAGTAGATCGCCGTCTCGCAGCCGTCACCGCAGAACACCTTCACGCCTGCCCGCGCGCTTGCACCCAGGTCAAGATCGAAGCTGAGTTCGATCGTGTTCCCTTCGACCCCGTCCAGGCGAAGCGTGCCATCCACTTCCGCCTCCGGATAACCTACGCGGTCGGTACGGTACGCCTCGATCTCGCGGACGGGAGACTGAAAGAGTTTTCCGTCCCTGTAAGTGAGCTCCCGCGGCAGCGTGAGCGCACCCACCCAGCCGTGCGGCGCAGTCGGGAAGGAGCGGTCCCACATCTGCATCCACGCTGTCATAACCGTCCTTCCGTCAGGAAGAGTCAGCGTCTGCGCGGCATAAAAGTCAAACCCGCCGTCCGTCTCGCACTCCGCGGTGCGCCGAAATTCTCCCGTCTGCAGATCGAGCTTTCCGAGCATGTATAGGTTGGAATGAATGTTCTCATAGCGGTCGCCGTCGCAGTTCATGAACTGCGGACTGACGAACAGCGCGTCGACATTGCCGAAGGAGGCAAATGCGGGGCATTCATAGGTGCCGTTATGCGTGCGGCTGTCCTTCCACGCTCTGCCGACATAGCGCCATTGCATCAGATCGTCGGAGCGGTACAGCAAGACTGCACCATCGCCGTCCACATGCTTGGAACCGATCAGGCAATAGTACACGCCGTTGCGTACAAACACATAGGGATCGCGGAAATCCGCCACGGAATAGTCGCGCGGGATATCCTTTTCCGCAATGACCTGCCCCATCTTTTCAAAGTGTACGCCGTCCGAGGAGCGGGCGAGCGCCTGCGTCTGCTTTCCGTCCGCCACGGCGGTGTACATAAGATAGAGCATGCCGTCCTTTACGATCGCCGATCCGGAGAAGCAGCCGTCCTTATCGTATGCGCAATCGGGCGCGAGCGCCGTCGGTTGCAGTTCCCATCTGATCAGATCGTTTGAAGTATAATGCCCCCAGTGCATCGGGCCCCAGGCCGCTGCATACGGATGAAACTGATAGAACACATGGTACTTCCCGAACGCATAGCAAAATCCGTTGGGATCGTTCATCCAGCCGACGGGTGGCATCGCGTGGTAGGTATGGCGGAACGCCTGTTCCACCATACCTGCACGCTGAGAGATATAAGCGTCTGCCCGCGCAAGCAGCTTCGATTGCCGGGGGGAGGCATTCTGCCCGGAGCAGACAGGGTGAGCATGATCGTATTGCATAGTGTCCCCTCTCAATGATATATCAGGATGTATAGATCGATTGCATCTGCGCGACGTACAGGCTTGTGATCGTCACATTCTCGCCGAAAACTTCCAGCCCCATGCTGTTGCGGTCGGTCGGATATACGCGCGCCGTGACGGCCTTGCTGTCATTGAAGAACCCTTCGATGAGAGAGCGGTCCATATAGAACTCCATCGTCAGCGTGCCGTCCTCGTTGAGCACAAAGGTATCGTTGAAATCGCCGTAGATGTTCTGATCGCCCGCAAACGTGGTCACGACGCCCAGCCGCTGCGTTGCGGCATTGTAGTAGTACTCCGTGTACTCGCCTTCACCATTGGTGCGAAGGTGCATCCCGAAGCGGGGCGCGGCGCCTGCGTCGACGCGGAAGGTGATTTTAACATGCAGCATGTCCCCTTTTACGTCGGAGAGCACCTCATTCGCCGCGGCGACGGTCATCTCGCCCGTCTCATCGACATAGACTTCGCTCTCGTACTCCTCCAGCGCATCTACAGGGCGTATGCACGCCTGCGCGCCGTCGTCGCTCAAATAGATCTCGCGCGCAAGTCCGGCGGTATGCGCCCATCCTGAAGAAATCTGGTCGTTTGCGAGGCGCTGATCCTGCATAATAGAGAACATGTACCACTTTCCGCTGACGGGATCACGGAACGCGCTCGGGCCGGTAAAGACGTTGTTGCCGTAGTCCAGGCGGCGCGGTTCGCCAAAGCCCGTCTCGGGGATGAAGCGCTCGCCGTCAAAGTCGCCGAGAAGATAGTAAATATCGTTGTCCGCTCTGTCCGCGGGCGCGGGCGAGAATACGAAGAACCACTTTTGTATCGTTCCCGCCTCGTTTTCAATGGGAAAGAGCACGGGAAGTTCCCACGTTTCGCCGTACATGGCGGGCTGGTTGGGCATGGTGTAGAGCTGCCCTTTGTAGTCCCAGTTGTGGAAGTAGTCGGTCTTGGTGCTGTCCGTCGTATACAGCAGCGCCGTGCCGCCCGCGGAACTTGTGGAAGCGGAGCAGATGAGCATATACCACGTCGTCACGCCGCCCTCTGTCTCCTGATAGACGTACGCATCGCGGAAATCGCCGCTTCTGCCCTGCCCGCTCTGCTGCTTGACGGCATACTCCTCATCCACCACCCATTCGGTGAGGTTGGGATCGGAGAGGTCCTTGGGGCGGGCGATGCCGATATTCTGATTGCCGACCAGTCCGTCGCCCGAGGACGCCCAGCTGTCATTGCCCGCCGTGAAGAAGAGCACGGGAGAGCCGTCCACATCGTATGCCGCGCCGCCCGACCAGATACCGTCCGGCGCGATCGTCCCCGCCGTGGGCGTGATGACCTCCTTGAGCGGCGTCCAGTTGACCATGTCGTCCGAGACGAGGTGCCCCCAGCAGATATTCCTGAAATAGGGACCGTTGATATTGAACTGGAAGAAGAGATGATATTTCCCGTTGTAATAGAAGGGCGCGTGCGGCTCGTTCATCCAGTGCTGGTAAGGGCCGCCGTGATACTGCGGTTTGTGATAGTCCTCTGTGAGGATATTTTGCAGCCAGATATCCTCAAAGGTGATCTCGGGAAGCTCCCCGTCCACAAGAGCGGATTGGTACTGACTGCGGATATCCTCCGCGCTCACCGCCGTGTTGTAGAGTTTGACTTCGTCGATGAGCCCGGAGTGCATGTTGCACGTCGCAGAGCCGACGGTGTTGCTGTCGCTGTTTCTGCCGATATACAGCCATGTCGGGCATGCTGCGATGGCGGCGCCCTCGTAAACAGTGCGCGTTGTGATCTGCTCGCCGTTGAGGTACATTGCCATCGTGCCCGTCGCGCCGTCAAACGTGGCAGCGACGTGATTCCACTCATACTTGGTCAGCGGATGCCCGTCGTCCCAAAGCTTGATAAACCTATCGCCGATGCCGACCTGGAAGCTCCATGCGCCGTGGCGGTGATAGCCGAGCAGCACGCCAGCGTTGCCCGCCTCATCGTACTGACTGACGATCGCGGTGAGGTATTCCGTGCCGTTCTCTGCGGCATTGGGATCGTCCCACTCGAACATGCGGGGCGCGACCCAGGCAGAGACTGTGAACGAACTGCCGGAGAGGACGATATCGTCCTCGCTGTAACGGATATAGTTAGAGTAGCCGTCCATCAGAAGGGACCCGCCCGAAACGCCGGTGTCCCGCCACTGCGGATCCTGCGGCTCGTCCTGATAGACGGGATCGTTGAACACATAGCGCAGTTCCTCTTCCTCCAGGTGTCCGGAACTGTCAGTGACGGCCGTCCCTGCGCCCTCATCAAAGGCCAGGTGGAGCATGAGGCTGTCCGCATTGGGATCCCCGCCGCCGCACGCGGCAAGCCCTGCGCACATGGTTGTGGCACAGGCGATCGTTGTAATCGCCAAAATGATACGTTTCATCGCTTTCCTCCCTTCTTATTTCAGACCCGAGAAGGACACGCCTTCCACAATATAGCGCTGGCAGAAGATGTAGACGATCGCAATGGGGATCGTCGAGACCGTGAGCGCCGCCATGACCATGGAGAGGTCTTTGGGGTTATATGTATTGACGAGCTGCAAAAAGGCCTGCAGGGGCTTTTGCTGTGCCTGCGGGAACATGAGGTCGGCAAACACGTATTCGTTCCATGCGCCCATGAAGGTGAAGATCGCGACCGTCGCAAAGATCGCCTTGGCAAGGGGCATGATGATGACGAAATACGTCCTGACTTTGCCGGCGCCGTCGATCTCCGCCGCCTCCTCCAGCTCCTTGGGCATCCCCATAAAGTACTGGCGGAACATGAAGATATAGAATGCGCTCACGATGCCGGGCAGAAGATAGCCGGCAACGCGTGCCGTAGAACTCGACAGCAGTCCCAGGTGGCTCAATATGACGTACTGCGGCACAATGGAAGTTTCCACGGGCACGATGATGAGCAGAATGATGATGGTCGTCAGCACGTTGCTTCCCGGGAACTCGAGGCGCGCCAGCGCATAGCCCGCAATGGAATTGACGAGCAGCACGCCTGCGACGGTCACGGCACAGTAGAAGACACTGTTGAGGATCGCCGTGCCGAAGTAGTCAAAGGAGTTGAACAGATTGACGTACGAGGTGAACCACTCGCCGACATTCCATGTACTGGGCAGGAAGGTCATAAAGGAGTCAAGCTGTTCGTAGATGACCGTCTGCGGCTTGAACGAGGAGATGACCATCCACCAGATGGGGAAGAGAAAGAGCACGCAGAGAACTGTCAGTCCGATCCACTTGCAGATGCTCACCGTCACACGCGCAGGCGTCAGCGGCTTATGATGCTTTTTTGGTTTATGTACGGGGGCGCTGCGCCCCACTGTCTTTTGAATTTTTTCCATACCGTCCTCCTCAGTCCTTGACGTCCATCACTTTGCGCAACGTCAGGGCGATCACCGACATGAAGATGGTGTAGATCATGGCGATTGCACTGGAATACCCGACGTCGCGGAAGGTGATGCCCTGCTGATAAATGTAGTACGACATCGTCATCGTGCCGTCCTCAGGGCCGCCCTGCGTCATGATCATCGGCTGGGTAATTAGGCGGAAAGCGCCGATCAGCATCGTGATGAGCACGAACGAGAACGTGGGCAGGATATTGGGAATGGTGATATAGAAGAATCTTTGCGTGGCGTTTGCCCCGTCCAGGGATGCCGCCTCGTAAATTTCGGGCTGGATATTTTTGAGTCCCGAGAGGAAGATGAGCATCTGATAGCCCGCGCCCTGCCAGATCGAGATGAAGATGATGATCCCCATTGCCTGTCCCGGATCGTCGAGAAAGGGCTGCTCACCGATGCCGAGCTTGATAAGAATGGCGTTGATGAGTCCGTCCTGTTCAAAGAGGTTGCCCCACAGGAAGGAAGTCACTGCCAACGAGAGCATGACGGGCACGAAGAACGCCCAGCGGAAAAAGGTATTTGCCTTGATCTTCGCGTTGAGGATGAGCGCAAGCCCGAGGGCGACGCACAGCTGCACAGGCACCGTAATGACGACGAACACCATTGTATTCCCGAAGGCGTTCCACAAAAATCCGTCGTTGAACGCCTTGATAAACTGGTCAAACCCGACAAAATGCACCTCATCCAGCCGCAGCAGGTATGCATCCGTAAAGGAATACGAAAGCGATATCACGATGGGCGCGATGACAAAGATGCACCCGAGTACCAACGCGGGCAGGACAAAGCAGAGCCCGACGATGGTGTTGTCCTTTTTATAGGTCTTTCCGAACAAAGTATAATATCTGCTCCTGCGGCGCCGCAGTTTTCCGCCGCCCGGAGCCGCAACTGCGCCTCCAGCTGCGGGCAAAGTGTCCGCGAACGTCACCTCTGCAGGCGCTCCCGCCGAGGCCTTCTCTTTTTCATAGACATGTTCCATAGTTCTCCCCTTATCCGGTGATATCAACGATCAACCGACTGCGCCTTTTCAAGCACATAGTCAGCAAGCGGCTGGCTTCCCGTCTGCGTCTTGATGAAGGCGATGATGTCTCTGTACGCCACGCTCAGACGGGGATAGTTGACCATCTTGGGACGGGGCGTAGCCGTCTCCAGCAGAAGCTGCGAGAGGGAGTGCAGCGGGCCTTCCTCGGTGAACTCCTCCATGGAACTGAGCACGGATTTATGCGTCGGGAATGTGCCGATATCGTTAAAGAACATTTCGCTCGCGTGTGCGCCGGTCAGGAACTTGATGACCTGTGTCGCCGCATCCACGTCGTCCGCATCGCGCGTCACGCCAAAACCCCAGGTGCCGCAGGGGGTCGCGACCGTCCCCTTTGTGCCGTCCTCCGCTTCATAGACGGGGAAGGGCATGATATCATAGTCGTCCTCAAATTCGGGATACTCCTGACTGATGGAGTTGATCAGCCAGGGGCCATAGACCTCAAATGCCGCATCTCCCTGCGGGAAGGCAAGAGCATTATTGCCCTCCTCCATGTAGTCTCCCTTGCGGGCAAACAGATCGTTCATCTGATTGAGCCCGTTCATGGCAGCCTCACCGCTCAGATAGCCCGTCACCTGCTCATTGGGACCGAAGAACTGCCCGCCCGCGCTGTAGACCACGGGGGAATAAAGATACATTGCGCCCTCGTCGCCGCCAAAGCCGATATTGGCGCGCAGACGATAGGGCGTCGTGCCGTCTATGTCATTCTGCGCTTTGAGCGCCTCCATAGCCTCTTCCAAGTCCTTCCAGCTCCAGGGGTTTTCGATCGTGCCAAAGGGCTTTTCCGCCGTGCCGTAGCCCACCGACTCCAGCGCGGTCTTATTGTAATACAGGCCGCCGGGCGTATCCATGCCGGAGAGCGCATAGAGACTTCCCTCATAGGTAGATTGCTCGATGACGCTGTCGACATAGTCGGCACGCTCATCTGCCGTGACATAGTCGTCGATCGGGACAATGAGTTCGTCGTTGGCATATGCCGTGATATCGCCCGCGTCCACGGCAACGACGTCCGGAAGTCCGCCCGAGAGGATCTCGCCGTTGATCGCGGTGTCCAGCGTCTCCGCCGTGCCCTTGAACTCAATGCGCATGACGATATCGCGCCCGTCCTCAGTCACATAGTCCGCCTCATTGAATTCGTCCATCAGAGCGCGGTACGTTCTACCCTCCGGCTCCGCCTCCGACTTATGCAGCCATACAGTAATGTACTTGGTGGTTGCAGTATCCTGTTCCCCTTCTCCGCCGCATGCGGTCATGCCGACACAGGTAACCCCCATCAGTCCCGCAAGCGTAAGTGCAATCAGCCCTTTCTTCATCTTGCCCCTCCAGAATCATATATTTTTTACAGTGGGAACGTTTCCATTTCGTTGAAAAAATAAATTGGAAACATTTCCAACCGTCTATACTATACACCATACATGGATTCCTGTCAAGAGTTTTTCATAAAATTTTTCATAAAATTTTTCTTTTTTTTCCGAATCATAAAGGAAACGCGATACATTGTGACGGCAAAGCTGCAGGAGTCAAAGCTCCTGCTCGCCTATTCCGACCGTCCTCTTTCGGAGATCAGCAACTTTTTCTTCTTTTCCAGCCAATCGTACTTTCAGAACCTGTTCAAAAGACAATTCGGCATCACTCCGCTCGCATTCCGCAAACGGCATCACAAAGAGTAACGACTTTATCCCCTCTTTTGCCGCCGCACAAAAAAATACGAGGTTTCCTCCGGACTTTTTACTCCTCCTCGGAGCCGGCGGGACGGATGATATGCTCGCCCCTGATGTCCATTTCGCTGAAATGTGCGTCGCGCAGCACGGTCGCGCGCTTGAGCGCATTGCTGCCGTACTTTTCCCGCATCGCATTGACGGCGGCGTCCAGGCGCTCCGACTTCTTCTCCCGCGCGTCCTCCTCAAACAGCGTGAGCTGCTCGGCGCTTCCCACAAAATCGCACACCGCCACGCCGAGTGCGCGGACGGGATGCCGCCAGGAATAGAGCGAGCGGAAGAGTTCGAAGGCAAAATCGGCGATCCCCTGCGCGCTGCGGGTGGGAACGGGCGGTCTGCCCTGTTTGCCGAAGCGGCGCAGCTGGTTATCCACAATGCTCACCTTGACCGTCTGCGCCCGCCCCACGCCCTTTTGCGCGACGCGCGCCGCGACGCTCTCCGCAAGCATATAAAGCAGCATTCTGACGTCCTCCTCCGTGGTGAGATCGCGATAGCTCGTCAGGCTGTTGCCGATGCTCTTGATCTCCCGCTGCGTGCCCTCTATGGCGACGGGCGCATCGTCCCAGCCGTTGGCATAGGCATGCAGGACGCTTCCCCACTTGCCCAGTTCGGCGATGAGCATGCTCACGTCTGCCCGCGCGAGATCGCCGATGGTCGCGATCCCCAACACGGCAAGCCGCTTCGCCGTCGCCTTGCCCACATAGAGCAGGTCTGCGGCGGGCAGGTTCCACGCCAGCGTCTGATAGTTCTTTTCGTCAATGACGGTCACGGCGTCCGGCTTTTTGAGATCGGAAGCGAGCTTTGCAAAGATCTTGTTCCAGCTCACCCCCACGCTGACCGTCACGCCGATCTCGCGCTTGACTGCCTCACGGATGGTGTGCGCGATCTGCTCTCCCTCCCCGAAGAGATAGCGGCTGCCCGTGACGTCCAGCCAGCATTCGTCGATACCGTACGGCTCGATCTGATCGGTATAGCGCGCGTAGATGGCGCGCACCGCCCTGGAGATCCTGACATAGGTCGGAAAATCGGCGGGAACGCTGACGAGGTCGGGACATTTCTTACGCGCCTGCCAGAACGCCTCACCCGTCCTGACGCCCTGCGCCTTGGCGAGCATATTTTTGGCGAGCACTACGCCGTGCCTGTCCTCAAAGCTGCCGCACACCGCAACGGGAACATCCCGCAGTTCGGGGCGGCGCAGGCACTCCACGGAGGCGTAGAAATTATTCAGATCACTGTGCAGAATGCAGCGTTTCATTGACTCACCTCAACAAACCAGCGCATGCGCTCCGGCTCAAAATAGAGAAACTTTTCCCTCCCGCCGATGATACAGGTATAGCGCACCGGAAGGACGGCGGGAACATGGGAGGGCACGCGCTCGATAAAGCGCACCCGCTCGACGGCATACCGCCGCCCGTCTGCCCAGATAAGTTCCACGGGACGCATCCCGCCCTCCCCGAAGAAGCGCACCAGCACTTCCACACACACCTTTTTATACGCCATACTCCGAAGTTTGCGCCGTTTTTCCCCTTCTTATCGATTATAGCACGTCATGCATAAAATGTCAAACATTTATTCGGATTTTAATGAGCGATAAAAGGCGCACTCAGGCGCCATTCATGAAACATGCGCCCGCGGCTTTTGCCGCGGGCGCATCATATTAGGATTCGTAACCGTTGGGGTTATTTTTCTGCCAGTTCCACTGGTCGCGGCACATGTCCTCCAGATCGTACTGCGCCTTCCAGCCGAGTTCCTTTTCTGCCTTGGCGCTCGATGCGTAGCAGGCAGGAACGTCGCCCGCGCGGCGGGGCATGATCTCATAGGGCAGCGTCTTGCCGCACGCCTTTTCAAAGGCGTGGATCATATCCAGCACGCTATAGCCCTTGCCCGTGCCGAGGTTGTAGATATGCACGCCCGGCTCTTTGAGCGCCCTGATCGCGGCGACATGACCGCGCGCCAGATCGACGACGTGAATATAGTCCCGAACGCCCGTCCCGTCCGGCGTGGGATAGTCGTTGCCGAACACGCCGATGCGCTGCAGCTTTCCGCTTGCGACCTGCGCGACGTAGGGCATTAAATTGTTGGGAATGCCCTTGGGATCCTCGCCGATGCGTCCCGAAGGATGTGCGCCGACGGGGTTGAAGTAGCGCAGCAGGGCAATGTTCCATGTATTGTCCGCGCGGTACAGATCCTGTAAGATGCGCTCCTGCATGAGCTTGGTCGTGCCGTAGGGATTGGTCGTGGAGAGGCGGCATTCCTCGTCCAGGGGAAGCCGTTCGGGCTCGCCGTACACCGTCGCCGACGAGGAAAAGACGAAGTTTTTGACACCGGACTTCTGCATGGTCTCCAGAAGCACGAAGGTGGAGACGAGGTTATTATCATAGTAGAGCATGGGTTTTTTCACGCTCTCCCCCACCGCCTTGAGCCCCGCAAAGTGGATGACCCAGTCGATCTTGTGCGCCGAAAAAACTTCCTCAAGCTTTTCCCTGTCGCGCACATCAAAGTTGTAGAATGCAATGTCCTTGCCCGTCAGCTCGCGCACGCGGCGCATGCTCTCCTCGCTCGAATTGCAGAGGTTATCAACGACGACCGCTTCATAACCCGCTTCCAGCAGTTCCAGCACGGTATGCGAACCGATGAAACCCGCGCCGCCCGTTACAAGTACTTTCATATCAGCCTCCCGATTTTTCTGTATTCATCATACCGTCTTTCATGTGCAAATGCAAGCCAAACATTGCCCACTTTTGGACATTTATTGACCTTTCCGGCAATCAGACATTGACCTGTCCGCTCTCGCCGAGCAATGATTTATGACGCTCTAAGATGGGATCGATCTCGCTCTCGATAAATTGCACCGTCTGCGAGGGTGCTCGTCCGATGAACTTCTTCGCGTCGAGGATTTCGTCCAGACGATCGTGGATCGCCTTGAAATCATCGTCTGCCCTGATGAGCTCTAAAAGGTTGTTTTCCTTGCCTTCCACCTTGACGTTCGCGCCCGCCTGCATGGACAGCACCCTGATCTTTTCGTGCAGTTCCTGACGGTTCCCGCCCGCCTTGACACACTCCATCATGATATTCTCCGTCGCCATGAAGGGCAGTTCCGCCGCAATGTGCTTTGCAATGACCTTTTCATAGACGACGAGATTTTCCGCGACGTTCATGTAGATGTTGAGGATGGCGTCCACCGTCAGGAACGCCTGCGCATTGACGATGCGGCGGTTTGCCGAGTCGTCCAGCGAGCGCTCAAACCACTGCGTGGACGCGGTGACTGCCGTATTCATGGGCAGGGAGAGCATGTAGCGCGCCAGAGACCCCATGCGCTCACAGCGCATCGGATTGCGCTTGTATGCCATCGCCGACGAGCCGATCTGGCTCTTTTCGAAGGGCTCCTCCACCTCCTTCATGTTCTGAAGGATGCGGATATCGTTGGAGAACTTATACGCCGACTGCGCGATCTGCGAGAGCACGCACAGCACGTTGTAATCAAATTTTCTGGGGTACGTCTGCCCCGTCACGCCGTACACCTTCTCGTAGCCGAGCTTTTTGCAGACGCGCTTTTCCAGTTCCTTGACCTTCTCCTCGTCGCCGCCGAACAGCTCCATAAAGCTCGCCTGCGTGCCCGTCGTTCCCTTGACGCCGCGCAGACGGATATGCTCGTAGAGGTTCATGAGGTTCTCGTAGTCAAGCATGAGATCCTGCAGCCAGAGGGTCGCGCGCTTGCCGACCGTCGTCAGCTGCGCGGGCTGTAAGTGCGTAAAGCCGAGCGTCGGAAGATCCTTGTACTTCAGGGCAAACTTCTTGAGTTTTTCCATGACGTTGACGAGCTTGCGGAGGATGATATCCAGCCCGTCCTTCATGATGATGACTTCGGAGTTGCAGTCGACAAAGCAGCTCGTCGCGCCCAGGTGAATGATGGGCGCTGCGAGCGGCGCGGCGTCGCCGAAGGTCTTGACGTGCGCCATGACGTCGTGACGGACCTGGCGCTCGTAGGCCTCCGCACGTTCGAAATCAATATCGTCGGCGTGCGCCTTCATCTCATCGACCTGCGCCTGCGTGATGGGAAGCCCAAGTTCCATTTCCGACTCGGCAAGCGCGATCCAAAGCTTTCTCCACAGGCGGAAGCGCTTCAGATCGCCGAAGTTTTCCTGCATTTCACGGCTTGCATAGCGTGTGCTCAGGGGGTTCTGATAGATGGTATTGTCAATCATACATATATATCCTTCTTGTTGTTCTTGCGTAGCGATCGCCGGGTCGTCAAAACGTTTCCCGGCGCATCATGAAAGATCAGAGCGTTTCAGGCACGGGATAGTCGACGCCGAAGGTCTCCGCCGTCACCTTTTTCATTCTCTGATCCTGAAGGGGCTTATCGCGGAAGTCGGTGTGCACCGAGGCGATCGCGTCGATGACCTCCATGCCCTCCGTCACCTTACCGAACGCGGCATACTGCCCGTCCAGATAGGGCGCGTCCGCATGCATGATAAAGAACTGCGAGCCCGCCGAGTCGGGATGCTGGGCGCGCGCCATGGAGAGCACGCCGCGCGTATGCTTTAAGTCGTTCTTCACGCCGTTTCCGGAAAACTCCCCTTTGATATGATAGCCCGGTCCGCCCGTGCCGACGCCCCTGGGATCGCCACCCTGGATCATGAAGCCGGCGATGACGCGGTGAAAGATGATGCCGTCATAGAATCCCTTCCTGACGAGCGACAAAAAGTTATTGACAGTATTGGACGCCACATCCGGGTACAGCTCCGCCTTGAACACCTTGCCGTCTTGCATCTCAAAGGTCACAACAGGATTTGCCATGATATTTCACTCCTCATATTTTTCGATCGACGTCCTCGCCTCTTCAAACAGACGCAGGGAAAATTCGTCGGGATATCCTTCCTTATAGACAACGCGCGCAATGCCCGCGTTGATGATCATCTTTGCGCAGATGACGCATGGCTGGTGGGTACAGTAGAGCGTCGCGCCCTGGATATTGATGCCGTAGCGCGCCGCCTGAATGATCGCGTTTTGCTCGGCGTGGACGCCGTAGCACAGCTCCGCGCGCGTCCCTGAGGGAATATTCAGCTTTTCCCTGAGGCACTCGCCGCGCTCGATGCAGGACGCGATCCCCGCGGGCGCACCGTTATAGCCCGTGGTCATGACGCGCTTGTCGCGCACGATGACCGCCCCCACCTTGCGGCGGAAACAGCTGGACCAGGTTCCCACCTGTACGGTAAGTTCCATGAACCGCTTGTCCCATTTCTCCATTTTTGCACCTCCCGCAGGATATCCTCAACCGCCATTATACACAAATTTTGCGCGCATGTCAACGCCGCAGAAAAAAAAGCGCGCCGTCCCGCAAAAAAACTGAGAAAAATTTCCTGTAAAGTGTTTGACTGCTCCGCACCGTGTTTATAATAGATACGATAATAAAAAACAATATTTCGGAGGTTATCATGAACATCAAACCTTTGTTCGATAAGGTGGTCGTGGAAGCGGTTACCGTCGAAGAGAAGACAAAGAGCGGATTTATTCTCCCCTCTTCTGCACAGGAAAAACCGCAGACGTGTGTTGTCGTCGCAGTCGGTCCCGGCGGCGTTGTGGACGGAAAAGAAGTTGTCATGCAAGTCAAAGTCGGCGATAAGGTTCTTTGCTCCAAGTACGCGGGCACCGACTTCAAGGTGGACGGAAAAGAGTTCACGATCATCAAGCAGAGCGATATCCTCGCGATCGTGGAGTAACAAGCCGTTTCGTTCAAAAAATTTCGTGAAAAAAATATAAGGAGTTATTCATTATGGCAAAGCAGATCAAATACGGTGACGACGCAAGAAAGGCGCTGGAGACGGGCGTCAACGTCCTCGCCGATACGGTTAAGATCACCTTGGGTCCCAAGGGCAGGAACGTCGTTCTCGATAAGAAGTACGGCGCACCCCTCATCACCAACGACGGCGTGACGATCGCAAAGGAGATCGAGCTTCCCGATCCCTTCGAGAACATGGGCGCACAGCTCGTAAAGGAAGTTTCCACCAAGACCAACGACGTCGCGGGCGACGGCACCACGACCGCAGTCCTGCTGGCGCAGGCGATCATCCGCGAGGGGCTCAAGAACCTCGCGGCGGGCGCGAACCCCATCATCCTGAGAAAGGGCATCGACAAGGCAGTCGCAGCCGCCGTCGAGCAGATCCGCTCCATCTCCAAGACGGTGGACGGCAAGAAGGCGATCTCCCAGGTTGCTTCCATCTCTGCGGGCGACGATACCGTCGGCGAGCTCATTGCAAAGGCGATGGAGATCGTCGGCAAGGACGGCGTCATCACGGTCGAGGAAGGCAAGTCCATGACCACCGAGCTCACGACCGTCGAGGGCATGCAGTTTGACAGAGGCTATGCCTCCGCTTATATGGTCACCAACACCGACAAGATGGAAGCGGTGCTCGACAGCCCCTATATCCTCATCACGGACAAGAAGATCTCCAACCTGCAGGAGATCCTGCCTATCGTTGAACCTCTCGCACAGCAGGGCGCAAGGCTTTTGATCATCGCCGAGGACGTCGAGGGCGACGCGCTTGCCGCACTTATCGTCAACAAGCTCAAGGGCGTGTTCAACTGCGTCGCAGTCAAGGCGCCCGGCTTCGGCGACAGAAGAAAGGCAATGCTGGAAGATATCGCAGTCCTGACGGGCGGCACGGTCATCTCCTCCGATCTTGGCTATGAGTTCAAGGATGTTACGCTGGATATGCTCGGCAGAGCAAACCAGGTCAAGGTGGATAAGGACAACACCACCATCATCGACGGCGCGGGCGACAAGGAAAACATCAAGGCACGCGTTGCGTCCATCAAGGCGCAGATCGAAGTCACGACCTCCGATTATGACAGAGAGAAGCTCCAGGAACGCCTTGCAAAGCTTGCGGGCGGCGTAGCCGTCATTAACGTCGGCGCGGCGACCGAAGTCGAGATGAAGGAGAAGAAACTCCGCATCGACGACGCGCTTGCAGCGACCAGAGCAGCAGTCGAGGAAGGCGTTGTGCCCGGCGGCGGCAGCGCACTCCTTTCGTGCATCCCCGTCCTTCAGAAGCTCGTCGATTCGCTCAGCGGCGACGAGAAGACGGGCGCGCAGATTATCCTTAAGGCGTGCGAGGCGCCTGTCCGCCAGATCGCGGCCAACGCGGGCGTGGACGGCAGCGTCGTCGTCGAGAAGATCCTCTCGCAGAACGACCCCAACTACGGTTTCAACGCGCTCAAGAACGTCTACTGCGACATGGAAGAGAGCGGCATCATCGACCCCACCAAGGTCACCCGTTCCGTTCTGCAGAACGCGGCGTCCGTCGCTTCCACGCTGCTGACGACCGAGTCCATCGTCACGGACATCCCCACCCCTCCCGCTCCTGCGGCTCCCGCAGGCGGCGACATGGGCGGCATGTACTAATCAATCGTCAAAAAAGACCTGCTTCACTGAAGGCAGGTCTTTTTTGTTTGTCTTTTATTCAATCTGGCTCAAAGTCAAATATTGGGGTGAAGGTAAAGAAAGAAAAAAATCTGTAATCAAATAAATTTATCTTGGCGGCGTGAAATCGTATGATTTCACGCCGTAGCCTTTCCATAAACGCAAAGTATGCGGTTTCGGAAGTTGTTGAAATTCCTGTACCCGTAAGCGATTCTCTTCAAGACCTTAATGTTGTTGTTCATTCCTTCGGTAAAGGCGTTGGTATAGCGGTATTTAAACGAGTTGAGAATTGATTTACTCCAATTGTGCATTGCCGTGATACAGTCCTTGAACTCAGGGATAGGATTCCAAGGCATTTTTTATAGAATCTCTTGACGCGTAAGCTCCTGCGCTATAGTTTAAGATTGGAATATCGTTGTCCTTCGCCCAGTTGATAGCACTTACAGTACTACTACCGTTCATCACCCATCGTTCATCTTCCGAATCCCATATGGCAACTTGCAGCGGAACCAAAGTAACTTGCCAATTGACTCCGACAACACCCGTACCATTGTTCCCGCATGCACCAATGATTCCAGCTACATGTGTCCCATGCCCCATAGGGTCATCATTGGTAATATTATTATTGTTTACAAAATCCCATCCATCCGCTAAATTCGCATTCAGATCAGGATGATTTGCGATGCCAGTGTCAATGACGCCCACTCTTACTTCTCGGCTGCCCGTCGTAATATCCCACGCATCGACGGCATTAGCGCCATACCCGCCGTCTAATCCCCATAAGTCAGAAAAAGAACTATCATTGGGGATTTGAGCAAAATCCTCATAATAATTGGGGGATGCGCTCAACACTCCTTCTATTTGCTCTATTTTGTCAATGACCTCAATTACGTTTGATTTCGAATCGATCGGAAGATTGATTTTCAAAATTTGTTTAAATTTGCTTTCATCAAAATACTTCTTATCCTACACGTTGCCCGTCATAGAGGTCAGATCTTCGATTGAAGAAATGGCAATATCGCCGAAAAAGGACGGATCGTATTCTTTATTGACCTCGCTGATCTCCTCTGTCATGGTGACAAGTACGCTCGTTCCGTCAAAATCTTGTTCGAGTGATATTTCAGCCTGTCCAGAGCCTTCCAGCTCTGCCTGCTGTGCAAAAGCGGGAAGCATTCCAACCCCAAGCGAAATAGACGATATGATCGCCGCAAGCAACATTCCGGTCAGCAGTTTGAATTTTTTCATCTATTGTTCCTCCCTTAAACTCATTTTGCTCAATTTTACTTCCAAAGAAAAATTCTGCTTGCTTCTACATAAACAAACTCAATCCCACCTACTTCCTGCACATAGTCATCCGGGTCTTTCTCTTCTCCTGTAAAATCAAAAATGTTGTTAAGATAACGAATTGCATAATAGCCGTTATAACAACCGAGATATTTGACGATGCATATATCCTCTGCCGTTGTATTTAATTCGTCTGCATAACCAGTATTTTCCCCATCATTTCGATAACTCTGTGCAATACATTCCCGAATCTTTTGCGCGGTGTCTTCGCTCAGTTCTCCGATCGGTTCCGGCGTAAAACCCTCCAACGCCTCCTGATTCCTTTCTATATCCCCGTTATAATATGCGATATTCAGCAGGTCGTCCCTGTCGATTTCCTGCGCATCGTAAACGTCCTGCAAGGAATACAACACGCCGTAATCTTGTGCGCAACCGCTCATCGCACACAACCCGATCAGGAAAACACACAATATCAGTGCAAATCTTTTCATATAACCTCCTATAATTTCCCATCAAAAAAACTCTCATTCCTTCTGCAAACATATCAAAAACAAAAAGGCACAACATAACATATCTGCTCCGTTGTGCCCGATCAAATACCCATTGGATCATCCTCCTTACATTCAAAATATCAATCCCTCGGTCTTCTTATTGTTGATCATATTGTAAAGTAGTTATTGTGCAATTAAATTTTATCACTTATTGTTAGACTCGTCAATAGCTTTCAGAAAATTCATACTTAAATTCCGGTCGCTTGAATCCGGATAACCTCTCTTTGCTTTCAGCACGATTTACTTCGCCATGAAAGGCTACATCGCGAAAGAGGGGGCTGCGTGGCAGTCCCCTCTTTCGCTTGATTTTTGTTTCTATATCCTGTATACTTTTATTATGATACTTCGCCGCTACCGGTCATCGGACTGCAACGAAATCATCTCCCTCTTCCGCGAGACCGTGCACACGATCAACCGAAAAGACTACAGCCGGGAACAATGCGACGCATGGGCGCCCGCCGAAATTAATGCAGGGCAATGGGACGCCCTGCTCTCCTCACATCTGACGCTCGTCGCCGTTGAAGGCGAAACGATCGTCGGATTTGCCGACATGGACAATACGGGCTATCTCGACCATCTCTACGTCCATGCAGACCATCAAAGGCGCGGCATCGCAACTGCCCTCTGCGACGCGCTGGAGGCGGCGATTCCGTGCAAGATTTACACAACGCACGCCTCGATCACGGCGCGCCCCTTCTTTGAAGCGCGCGGTTATGCCGTCGTCCAAGAGCAGCAGGTCAAAAGACACGGCGTCCTGCTCACCAATTATGTCATGCAAAAACGCGCTCCGTAAGGGGCGCGTTCGCTTACTTTGTATAGGGGCGCACGGGGATAACCTCAGCGACCGTCTCCTGCAGGATGCGGAAATTCGCTTCACTGTTGGCGGCAAGCAGAATGACGGGCGAATCGTGGCGCAGGCGCTCATTCGGCACCGTGCCGATCACCCCGCCCGCCTCGCGCAGGACGACCGCGGCAGCCGACCAGTCCCAGGGAAATAGCCTGATCTCAAAGTACAGCTCCGCCCTGCCTGCCGCGAGATAGCACAGCTCCAGCGACGCCGTCCCGATCCTGCGGAAATCGTCAATGCGCGGATAGAGCCTTTGAAGCACCTCCATGCACTGCGGCGCGAACTGCTTTTCGTACACGCTGAACGCGGTGAAAAAGAGGGAATGCGCAAGGTCGCGGTCGGAGACGCGCAGCCGCGTCCCGTTCAGGTATGCGCCCTGCCCCTTGACGGCGGAGAACAAATCCTCGGTAAACGGGTTGTAGACGACGCCCAGCACCTCCTCGCCCGCCTCGACCAGCGCGACGGAGATTGCGGAAAGGCACATGCCGCGTACAAAATTGGACGTTCCGTCGATGGGATCAACAACCCACATGAGCGCCTCGTTTCCGCCATCGTCCGACTCCTCGCCCAGAAACGCCGCCTGCGGCAGCAACTGACGCAGCTTGTCCTTCAGCGTCGCCTGCACGTCGGTGTCTGCGGTCGTCACCAGATTGGACGCCGACCCCTTCTCCGCGACCGTAAATGCGCCCGTCATAATGGGCTTGCAGGCGCGGACGATCGCGATAACCTGCTGCAAGAATGTTTGCGTGATATGCATCTGATACCTCAAAAAAGGACGAGCAGACAGCTCGTCCTTTTGCAATTATTTCTTGCCGAGCATTCTGCGGATGAAGGGCGGAAGTTTGTTGTCGTGATCTTCCTCCTCCGCATCGTAGTCGGGATCGGGCATGTCCGGCTCGGGAACCGGCTGTTCATAAGCCGCCTCCTGCACCGGAGGACGCACATTGTTATTCGGTGCCGGAGCAGGCGTCGGAGCAACGGGCGTATAGTAGGGATTGTAGGGATTCTGCGTGTAGCCGGGCTGCTGATATGCGCCGTTGTTCGGCTGACCATATGGACTGCTCTGCTGACCGTAGGGATTGGTCGGCACGGACTGCGGCGCGGGCTGGGGAGGGACGGTCATCGTCACTCTCTGGGCGGGCGCGGACGGCTCCGCACTGCCTGCGGGCGGGAAGCCCGTTGCAATGACGGTGACCTCTACTTCGTCCTGCACGCTCTCATCGATGCATGCGCCGAAGATGATATTTGCAGAGTAATCGACGACGCCGTGAATGAGGTTCGCCGCCTTGGTGACCTCGTCCAGCGTGAGGTCCGGACCGCCGACAATGTTGAGCACGACGCCCGTCGCGCCCTCGATGGTCGTCTCCAGCAGGGGCGAATTGACGGCAAGGCGGACCGCGTCAATGATGCGGTTTTCGCCCTTTGCGACGCCGACGCCCATGTGCGCGAGGCCTCTGTCCTTGAGGGTCGTTCTGACATCGGCAAAGTCGAGGTTGATGAGCGCGGGCGTGACGATGAGGTCCGCAATGCCGCGGATACCCTGCTTCAAGACCTCGTCCGCAACGCGAAGTGCATCCGTCATCGTCGCGTTCTTGGGCACGACTTCGCGGATCTTCTCGTTGGGGATGATGATGATGGTATCGACGTACTTTCTGAGGTTGTCGATGCCCTTGATCGCGTTGTCCATTCTGCGCTTGCCCTCAAATTCGAAGGGCTTGGTGACGACTGCAACCGTCAGGATCTTCTTGTCCTTTGCGATCTTTGCGATGACGGGAGCCGCGCCGGTACCCGTACCGCCGCCCATGCCCGCCGTGATGAACAGCAAATCGACGCCCTCGACTGCCTTTGCGAGCGCTTCTTTGCTCTCCTCTGCCGCCTCTCTGCCAATCTCGGGCTCCGCGCCCGCGCCGAGGCCCTTGGTGCGCTGTGCGCCGATCTGGATCTTCTTCTGCGCCTTGTTGCACGCAAGGATCTGTGCATCGGTATTGACGGCAACATAGTCCGCGCTCGTGATCCCCGCCTCGATCATGCGGTTGACTGCATTATTTCCGGCGCCGCCAACACCGACGACGCAAATTCTGGCAACGCCACTATTGACAAGACCGCTGGGGAGCACCGTGTTCTCGCGCGCAGTCCCGTCCTCTCTTCCGACAAAGGGAATGTTATCGTTGAACATTTTCAACCTCCGAATTTCTTTGCTAATTTATAGAATAAACCTTGTTTCAGATGATCTTCGTACGCCAAATCCAAAAGCGCGATCCGCGAACTCATCGCGGGCTTGTTGTAGTAGGGAAGATCGGGTGCGAGCTGCTCGCAGACGCGGCTGATACGCTTGGAGATGTGCTCCAGTGCACCGCGGATATCCGCCAGCCCTTCACCCGTCACATACAGGGGTTTTGCCTCAAGCTCCTTTCCCGAGCACTCCTCCAGGAAAGCGCCGATCTTCTCGCAGATCCCGTCCAGTCCCTCTTTGACGGTATCGACGAACGCATCCATATCGATCTCATGCGTCACATCCCCTTCCGTGACCTCCGTCTTGGCGCCGCTGCTCTTGGAGAACAGATTCGCTCTGGAGAGCATAGAGAGCGCCGTTCCATACGAGATGGAGAAGCGCTGCATCAGGTGGTACGCAATCTGTCCTTTGCCGACGAAATAGGTCCGCTGCGCAAGAATGCCGTTGCCGAGCAGAACGCACAGCGACGTGGACATAAAGCCGACGTCCAAAAAAAGCGCGTATTCGTCCCGCGTCTCGGACGGAATGAGATAGGTCGCCATCGCAAGCTGCGTGGGCAGATATCGAAGCTCGATCTGCATGTCCGCAAAGATGTGCTCCATCGTCTTTGCAAAATAGTCGCTACAATAAAAATACGACAGAACGCCGCTGAGCGACGTTGAAGTAAGCCCTATGGGATCGATGACGCGGCGATCGTCCGCAGTTACATAGATCATGCTCGTCGCACGGATAAAGCGAAAGCCCTTTGGCGCCTTCTGACCGCTTGCAAACAGCGCATCCACTTCCTTTTGTCCGATGGTGCGCAGCTTTGGAAAACCGACCAGCTGTTCCTTGGGGACGACACGCGTAAATGCGCCGGGGACGCCGACGAAGAGTTCGCGGATGCGCTCGCCGCAGATGCGCTCCACCGCAGTGACCGCATTCACGACCGCACTCGCAAGTCCCGCTTCATCCAGGAAGCTGCTCTCATCGTAGCCGTCGTATTCTTCCGTTTGGATCGCTTTGAATACAAACGTGTTATTGACGCCCCGCTCCCCGACCATGACGGAGATCTCCGACGAGCGGACGTCCAATACGGCTACGCTTTTTCGTCCCATAAAATTCCCCTTTGCTGCTCCTTTTTCCGTCCGAACAAACTTATAATAGTATTATATACGGCGGCGCGAATATTGTCAAGAAATTGCGGGCAATTTTCCTGCATTTTGCGTCCGAAAATGTCACCGGGGACGGGGTGAAGCATGCAAAAGCGCGCCCCGATCGGGGCGCGCGCAATCGCTCAGCCGTCAATAAAATATTCCGCATTCACCTCGCCCGTCGCACTCACGCGCTGTACGACGATGCTGCCCCGCACGCGCTCCGCTTCGGCAAGCGACAGATACTTCTGCACTGCCGCCGCGCCGAGCTGCGCCGGCTGTTCCGAGGGATTCCAGACGACGATCTCCACGCCCTCGCGCGTTCCGATGCGCAACCGATCAAAGCGCGCCGAAGCGCCGCTGTCCTCCAGCGAAACAGAGATGAGATTGGCGCGCGGCTCGCCGAGCGCCTCCACAAAGGAAGCATATATTTCCAGCAGTTCCGCAACGTAATCGCCTGACAGGATGCCGTTTTCAAAGGCGACGGAAAAATCACCCGTGAGCAACACATAGTCCTCGGCCGATGCGACCTCGTCAATGCGCACGCCTTCGTCGTCCACGATCGCGTATCCGCTCTCCGTCTGCACTGCAAACGCCGCATGCCGCTCCTCGATCGTGATGCTCACAGCGGAGGGAAACTGCTTCTCGACGGAAAGGACGCGGAATCTGGGGTCGCTCTCCGCCGTGGCACGCACCTGCTCCAGGTCGAGAAAGGTCGTGCTGCTTCCCAGGTAGGTGTTCAGCTCCTCTTTCAGCTGCTGCGCCGCGCGCTCGCCCTCGGGCGTGCATGTCGAAAAGGACGCCTGGATATAAGCCACGGTAAACACGGCATGAAGCCCTGCCGCAATGACTGCGGCAAGGAGCAAGATCGCTATGAGTGTCGTCAGGAAGGTACGTTTCTTCATCGGTATCCCTTGGCGCGCCCGAAAGAGGCTGCGCTTTTCAGATGCGGACGCGCCTGATATCCGCGCCCAGTTTTCTCAATTTTCCGCGGAAGTCCGCATAGCCCCGATCGATGTGCGAAAGATCGAGCACTTCCGATTCCCCCTCCGCAGAGAGCGCCGCAATGACGAGCGCCGCGCCGCCGCGCAGATCGCCCGCCACGACGCGCGCCCCGTGCAGCTTTTTTACGCCGCGCACGAACGCCGTTCTGCCGCGCACCTCAATGTCTGCCCCCATCTTCTGGAGCTCGGGAACGTACTTGAAGCGCGTTTCAAAGAGGTTCTCCACAATGAGCGCGCACCCCTCGCAGGAGGCATTGAGCGCCGTCGCCTGTGCCTGCAGGTCGGTCGGAAACCCGGGGAAAGGCATCGTCTCGATGCGGCGGTTGCACTTGAGCCGCCCGCGGCTTTCCACCCTTATTTTATCATTTTTAGCATGGATTTTGCAACCGTTTTCGCGCAATTTGTGCAGAAGCAGCCGAATATTCTCAGGCGTGACGCCGACGACCTCCACTTCGCCGCCGCATGCAGCTCCTGCAAGAAGATATGTACCCGCCTCGATCCTGTCCTTCATCGGGCGGTAAGTGACGCCGTGCAGCTCTCGTACGCCCTCGATCTCGATGACGTCCGTGCCGGCGCCTGAAATATGTGCGCCAATCGCGTTGAGGAAGTTTTGCAGATCGACGATCTCCGGCTCCTTCGCCGCGCCCGTGAGCACCGTCTTTCCCTCCGCCTTGACGGCGGCGAGCAGGATGTTTTCCGTCGCGCCGACACTGGGGAAATCGAGCAGGATCTCCGCACCGCGCAGTCTTGCGCACTCGCAGAAGATGAAACCGTCCCGTTCGGAGATGGTCACGCCCAGCCGCTTTAAGGCATTGAGATGCAGATCGATGGGACGCAGCCCGATGTCGCACCCGCCCGGATAGGCGATGAGCGCGCGGCCAAAGCGCGTTAAAAGCGAGCCGAGCATAAAGACAGAGGAGCGAAGTTCCTTGGTGAGCGCGGAGGAGATCTCGTGACAGCTTGCGTTCGCGCTGTCGATCGTGACATTGCCGTCCGAAAATCTGACCTCCGCACCCAGTTCGCGCAGGATCTGCGCCATGCAAGTAACGTCGGAGATGTTGGGCGCATCGCGGATGATGACCCGCTTGTCGGTCAGAATGGACGCGGCAAACAGAGGAAGTACGGAATTTTTTGCAGACTGCAGCGCGACGCTGCCGCAAAGCCGTCCTCCCCCGTTGATAACGTATTTATCCATAAGTCCTCTCCTTTTGTATGCAAAGGGCGGGATCGCCCGCTCTCATACAGTACATTGTATGAAATGTCAGGCTTGCGTGTGTCTGGACACGCCATAAACAATGCCCATGCCCGTCATGGTAACGATCAGAGAGGTATTTCCCGCCGAGACAAGGGGAAGCGGCAGCCCCGTCGGCGGAATGCAGCCGCTCACGACGAGCGCGTTGAGCGCACTCTGCACGGCAAAGGCGAGCGTGATGCCGCCCGCAAGCAAAAATCCGTACATGTTCCCGCAGCGGCGCGCGATGCAAAATCCCCGCCACACGATAAATCCGATGAGCGCAAACAGCGCGAGCACGCCGAAAAAGCCCGTCTCTTCCGCGATGACAGAAAGGATAAAGTCGCTCTCCGCAAAGGGCAGAAAGCGGTATTTCTGGCGGGAATTGAACAGCCCCACGCCGAACGCCCCGCCATTGGAGAGCCCGTACAGCGACTGGATGAGCTGATAGCCCTCGTCCTTGGGCGACGCCCACGGATCCATGAACGCCGAGAGCCGCTGCAGGCGATACGGCTCCATCATGATGAGCACGGGCACGGCGAGCAGGACGGGAATGCAGATGACGGCGATCGCCTTTTTGGAGATGCCGGCAAGAAAGAGCATGCCGATCATGATCGCACCCACGCACATCGTGACGGACATGTTGGGCTCCAGCATGATGAGCACGCAGATCGCAAGCCCGGCCCCCAGAACGGGCAGACATCCTTTGAGTGTGCGCATGCGGGCGGGGTCTTTGACGAAGTACCCCGCCGTAAAGATGACGAACCCGAGCTTTGCGATCTCCGAGGGCTGGATGGTAAAAGACCCGAAGCCGATCCAGCGCGTCGCGCCGTAGTTGCTCTTGCCAAGCCCCGGGACAAAGACCAGGGCGAGCAGAATAAGCGAGATGATCAGCGCAGGGATACGGATGCGCCGCAGTTTATCATAGGGCAGAAAACTGATGCCGATCATCGCCGCCGCGCCGAGCAGAAAGCCGACGAGCTGCTTGCGGAAAAAATACATGGAGTCGCCGTACTGCACTTCGGCATTGTAGCAGCTCGCCGACCAGACGCAGACGACCCCGTACGCCGCGAGCACGAGTACCGCGGCAAGAAAGAGCACGTCCCCCTTACTCGCTCTGTTCGTCCGGCTCGTTGGCACACTCCCCCTCCGCCGCAAGCGCCGCGCGTTCCTTTGTCAGCTCCTCCATGAGAGCGGCAAACCGTTCGCCCCGCTCCTCATAGCTCTTGAACGCGTCAAAGCTCGCCGATGCGGGGCTCAAAAGCACGTTCTGCCCCTTCTGCGCCGTGAGGAAGGCGATACGCACCGCGAGATCGAAGGGACGGCACAGTGTCACCTGCGTAAACCCCTCTTTGACGGCGGCGTCCAACAGACGGAACGCGTTCTCCCCGCACAGCACCGCGTGCACGACGCCCGAGCGCCTGATCGCGGCAAAGAGCGGCGCATAGGAATACCCCTTATCCTTGCCCCCGAGGATGATGACGCTCTCCCCCTTGACGCTCTCCACCGCCTTGATCGCCGCATCGACGTTAGTCGCCTTGCTGTCGTCCAGGAAGGTGATGCCGTCCACTTCGCCGATTTTTTGCAGGCGGTGCCTGATCCCCTTAAAGGTCTTGAGCGCCGCGGCGATATAGGCGCCGTTCACCCCCATAAGCTTGCAGGCGCACACTGCGGCGAGCGCGTTTTCCTCGTTGTGCTTGCCCTCGAGCGGCAGATCGGCAAGGGAGACAAGTTTTTCTTCCCGCCACCAGATCGCGCCGTCCTGTATGTATGCTCCGTTGACGCGCTCCTCCGTCGAGAACCAGACGACCTGCGCGCGCGTCTTTTCCGCAAACGTGCGCAGAACTGCGTCATCGTGGTTGAGCACGACGTACTCGCTCTCCGCGCTGTTTTTCATCAGCCGCTGCTTGAGATAGATATAATTTTCCATCGTGTAGTGGCGGTTGAGGTGATCTTCGGCGATATTGAGAAAGACGGAGACGTGCGGGCGCAGCGAGGTGAGCGTCTCCAGCTGAAAGGAGGAGATCTCCGCAACGGCGATCCCGTCCTCTTCCAACTCCTCGAGGCAGCCGGCGATGGGTCGTCCGACATTTCCGCAGGCGACGGCGCGTTTATGGCAGGCGTTGAAGATGTGCTCGATCATGGAGACGGTGGTCGTCTTGCCGTTGGTCCCCGTCACGGCGACGACGGGGCAGCGCAGCTCGCGCGCCGCAAGCTCCGCCTCGCCGACGATCGCCTTTCCCTCTTTCCGGAAGAGCACGGGCAGCGCGTGATCGATGGGAATGCCCGGGCTTAAAACGAGCACGTCGCACTCCGCGGCGCGCGCGGACAATTCCTCCTTGGAGACAGCACGGCAACCAAGCTGCGTCAGATGCGCAATGTTCTTGCGCACCCCCTCGTCCGAGACGTCGTCATAGAGCCAGACGACGCGGGCATGCTTCTTTAGAAGCAACTCCGCGGCGGCGACGCCGGAGCGTGAGATGCCCGCCACGAGAAAGGTCTGCATGGGATAGTACATACGTCCTCCTTAGGGGGCAAGCTGCAAAAAGAGCGTGAGCGCCATGACGGCAGTCACCGCCGCATAGCAGTAGGCGATCTTCCCTTCCGAATACCCCTTCATCTGGAAATGATGGTGAAGAGGCGCCATCAGAAAGATGCGCTTGCCCGTTTTTTTGTAGTATATGACCTGAAGGATGACAGATATGCTCGAAAGGACAAACATAATGCCGAGAATGGGGATAACGAGCGCATTCCCCGAGAGCAGAGCGGCGGCAGAGGCGAACCCGCCCAGGGAAAGCGATCCGGTATCCCCCATGAACAGGCTCGCTCTGCTCGTGTTGAACACAAGATACCCCGCAAGCGCGGCGGAAAGACACAGGCACAGAACGCTCAGCGCGCCGCCTCCCTGCAGCGAGAGCAGAAAAAAGAGCGCCAGAAAGAACACGGCGCACGTCCCGCCCGCAAGCCCGTCCAGCCCGTCCGTCAAGTTGACGCCGTTGACCGTCGCGACAAACACCAGCACGCCGAGCGGGAGCATCCACCAGCCGATATCAAACGCGAGCTGCGTATAGGGAATGCGCAGCATGGTGAGCCCTTCCAGACAGCAAAAAACAGACGCCATCACGGCGACGGCGAGCTGAAAGATGATTTTCTGATAGGCGCGCAGCCCCAAATTTTTTCCCCGCCGCTTTTTGAGAAAGTCATCCAAAAATCCTACGACGAGATAGCCCAGCCCGACGGCGAGCGTCACCCAGAAGGGCTTGTCCGCTCCGCGCGCGAACGCAAGGCAGACGAGCACGGCGGCAGGGATAAAGGCGAGCCCGCCCATGGAGGGCGTGCCCTCCTTGCCCGCGTGTTCTTTGACATAGGAGAGAATATGTTGTCCCGTGCCCGCGCGCCGCAGCAGCGGGATCGCGAGCGCGCATAAAAGAAGGGACGCCGCAAACGCGCAAAGCGCCGCCAGAAGTAACTGCTGCATCTTATGCCTTCCCGATGATCGATCTTACTACAGCTTTGTCCTCATAGTCGTATTTTATCCCCATGATCTCCTGATATTTCTCCGCGCCCTTGCCCGCAATCAGCAGGATATCCCCGTCCGAGAGTAAATCGAGCGCATAGGCGATGGCCTTTTCGCGCTCCTCGATGGCGACATAGTTTTCGTTCGCCTTGCGATAGCCCGCCTCGATCTCAGAGATGATCGCATACGGGTCCTCGTAGCGGGGATTATCCGAAGTCAGCACGGAAAAGTCCGCGCAGCGCGCCGCAACCTCCCCCATTCCGGCGCGCTTGCCCGCGTCGCGGTTGCCGCCGCAGCCAAAGAGCGCAATGAGCCTTCCCGCGCAGTGCTCCCGCAGCGCTGCGAGCGACTTTTCCAATCCGTCGGGCGTGTGCGCGAAGTCCACAAACACGTCGCCGCCGTGCCATGCACCCACCCATTCCAGCCGCCCGTCCACTTTGGTCGTTCCGATCCCGCGGGAGATCGCCTCGGCATCGGCACCCAGTCTGCGCGCAGCGCACGCCGCCGCGAGCGCGTTGGAGAGGTTGTGCCGCCCCGTCATGGGGACGGTCACCTCGCACAGTTCGTCCTGCAAGTTGAGAATGGCGTCGCAGGCGCGAAGCGTCTCGCTGCGCACGAGGGCGAAGGCGTCGGCGGGCGTCTCCAGCCCGTAAGTCATGTGCCTGACGCCCTTTGCGAGCGTGCGGGAAAAGGCGTCGTCCGCGTTGAGTACGGCAAACCTGCACTTTCCCCGCGTAAACAGCATCCGCTTGGCATCGCCGTAGCGCTGCATGTCGCCGAAAAAGTCGAGGTGATCGCGCGTCAGGTTGGTGAACACGGCGACATCGTAGCAGACGGGCGCCTCTTTTTTGAAGTAGAGCGCGTGTGCCGAGACCTCCATGACGGCGGCATGCATGCCCGCCTGCACCATGTCGGCGAGCAGGGAGAACAGGCAAATCGGGTCGGGCGTCGTGAGTGAAGGCGGGACCTTTACCGTCCCATACGATGCACCGAGCGTCCCGATGAGCCCCGCGTTCTTCCCCGCCGCCCGGAGAATGTTGCAGATCATCGTCGCCGTGGTCGTCTTGCCGTTGGTGCCCGTCACGCCGACCATCTTCAGGCTGCGCTCGGGGTGATGATAGAACGCCGCGGCGATGCGCGCCATCGCCTCCCGCCCATCGGGGACGACGAGCTGCGCACAGGACACGGGGAGCTCCTGTTCGCAGACGACGGCAACGCAACCGCGCGCCTCCGCCTCCGCCGCATATTCATGCGAGTCTGTCTGCTCGCCGTGCAGACAGAAAAAGAGGTCTCCCTCCCCCGCGACGCGGCTGTCCGCGGTCAGCCCGCGCACCTCGGCGTCCCCCTTCAGCATGCTGTGCGGCAACTCCTTTGCAAGTTCAGATAGTTTCATTTATACCTCCACCGGCGGGATATTCAGCGTGTCGATGATCCCTTCAAAGATCTGCTTTGCGCAGGGCGCCGCGACCGTGCTGCCGTAATATGCGCCCTGCGGTTCGTCGACGATGACGAGCGCAAGGTATTTGGGGCTGTTTGCGGGAAAGCATCCGATAAAAGAGGAGACGTATTTGCCCTGCGCGATATGTCCGTCCTCGTACTTTTGCGCCGTCCCCGTCTTGCCCGCGACGCGGTAGCCCTCGATATATGCCTTTTTTCCGCTGCCGTCCCGCACGACGCCCTCCAGCATGGAGGTGAGCATCTTGGACGCCTCCTCACTGATGGGCTGCGACAATAAAACGGACGAGGTACGCTCGATGACAGCGCCGCTCTCGTCCACGATCTCACTGACCAGCCGCGGGGCGTAGTACTTGCCGCCGTTGACCGCCGCGGCGCTCGCACAGGCGAGCTGCAGGGGCGTGACCGCGATCGTCTGCCCGAAGCCGATGCGCGCAAAGTCGCAGTCCCGCAAGGTACTTTCGGGCAGCAGCATACCGATCGCTTCGCCCGAGAAGTCCAGCCCTGTCGCGCGCCCGAAGTTGAACGCGGCGAGATAGTCGTAGAAGGTCTCCTTGCCCAGCGACAGCGCGATGTCCACAAAGCACGGGTTGCAGCTGTTGTTGAGCGCCTCGGCAAGCGTCTGATTGGAATGTTTCCCGTTCGCGTGATCGCTCCAGCAGCGGATGGTCGTCCCGTCCACCGTGCGCGTACGCGAGGAGGAGAAGATGGCGTTTGGCGCAAAGGCGGCGGTATTGCCCTGCAAATACTCCTCGAGATTGGCAGCCGCCGTGACGATCTTGAAGGTCGAGCCCGGCTCATAGACGTCGCTGACGAGCGCGTTTCTTGAGAGTAAATTGAGCGCGGAGAGATCGTTTCGCGGAATGTCGTTGAGGTCGTAGGAGGGAAGATTGACCATCGCGAGCACAGAAAAGTCGGTCACGTCCAGCACGATCGCCCGCGCCGCCTTGGCACTGTACTCCTGAAGCGCTCCTTCCATGACCTGCTCCGCGATCGCCTGGATGCGGTAGTCGAGGGTGAGCGTCAGGCTCATGCCGTCCGTTGCGGGGATATACGCCGCCGTCGCGCCCTCTAAATCGACGCCGACGAGGTCGGTTTCAAACAAGATCTCCCCCTGCTCACCCGCGAGAAAGCTGTTGTAATACTGCTCGATGCCCGTCGAACCGGAGCCGTCATAGGAGGTAAAGCCCAGCACCTGACAGGCAAGCGATGCGTGCGGATAAAAGCGGATGTCGTCCCGCGCATAGTATACGCCGGCAATGTCCGCGCCCTCGATGCGCTCTACAACGGACTTTTCCACCCGCTTGGCGACAACGATCTCCGAGCGGCTCTTGTCCGTCAGCTTTTCCAGCGTATCTTCATAGGAGAGCCCGAGCGCCGCCGAAAGAAGCTGCGCGCTCCCCTCCGCATCGTCGACGGCGTTGGCGCGGGCGTAGACAGAATAGGCGGCAACATTTCCCGCAAGCAGCTCCCCGTTCGCGTCATAGATATTTCCCCTTCCTGCCGAAATGGGAATCTCGCGCGTCCATTGATCGAGGGCGCGGGCGTTGAGATCGTCCTCCCAGATGACCTGGATATAGAAAAAGCGTGCAAGAAAAAGGCAAAAAAGAAAGGCTATCGCCACAGACATGGCAAATAACCTCTTTCGTAAGACAGTCAAGGAAAAATCCCGCTGTTTGATATGCAATTTCCTCCCGCAGGTCAGTCTCCCCTGACCATGCCGTTTTGCTCCGCCCAACTGTCAATGTACTCGTCGGACATGAGGTAGTCGATCTCCTCCTGCATCTGCGTATAGGTCTCCTGCAGGTTCTGCAATTCCGCCTCCTTGACGTAAATCTCCGCATTTGCGGCATTCAGGATGCCCGTGTTGACGCAGATGAGCACAATAGCGAGCACGATCGCCGCCGCAATCGCACAGATGGCGACCTTTGCCCGCGTCGAGAGCATGGAAAGAATGTTTGTTTCGGACTCCTCGGCAAAATCGGCGCGCGCCGCGGCATGGCGCAGCGTATCCATCGTGCGCTGTGTGGGAAGCGCATCCTCTTCCGCCGGCGCATAGACGGGCGCAGCGGGCGCTGCAGGCGTATAAACGGGCGCCGCCGTCGGCGCGTAGGCAGGCGCAGCGGGACGTGCGGGCGCCGCAACCGTAGCCGATGCCTGCGGTTTTTCGACGATCTCGTAATCCTTATAGGTGATATTGTCAAAGAGAAGGTGCTTGCCCTTCTTTGCAGGCTCATACGCGACATAGTCGGCAAGGCGCCGTGCCGTATTGGACGAATAGTCCTGCGCAGGCGTCACGGGCGCCGCGGAGATATGCGCAGGTCTGATCTGCGGCTGCTCGGCAGGGCGATAGGCAGGCTGCGGCTGCGGTGCGGGCGCAACGCGGCGCTCGATCGTCGCAGTTGAAGCGGAGGGCGCGTGCGCGATCGGATAGGAAGGATGCGTGTAGTGTTCCACCACCTTCTCCGTATCCTCTTCATCAAAGAGCAGCTTGCGGTAATTTTCGGAAATATTTTTGGTGTGTTCCCGCTCCTCCGGCGTTACATGGCGCTCTTCGCGGCGCGTAGCGTTCTCATGCGTGATCGCTGCATATGCCATTGTTGTGCTCCTTAGATTTTATTCGCGTTTTTGCCCGTTCATTCGACTTTTTGGACAATTCTGAGTTTTGCGCTCTTGCTGCGGGAATTTTCCCGCTGTTCTTCTTCGCTCGCGACGAGCGGCTTGTTGCCGACAAGTTCCGCTTCCTTCTTCTTTCCGCAGACGCAGACGGGAAAGCTCTTGGGACAGGTGCAGCCCTGGCTCATCGAACGGAATACGTTCTTAACGATCCTGTCCTCCAGCGAATGGAAGGTGAGGATACACCCCCTGCCGCCCGGTTTTAGCCGCCTCGTCAGTCCCTGCACGCACTCGGCAAGCCCTTCCAGTTCGCCGTTGACTTCGATGCGGATCGCCTGAAAGGTCTTGCGTGCGCAGGCGTTGTAGCGGTACTTTGCGGGGACGCTCTCTTCGATGATCGCGCGCAGCTGTCCGCAGGTTGTAATTCTACCCTGCCGCCTCTCCAGCGCGATGCGCCGCACGATCGAGGGAGCAAAGGTTTCTTCTCCGTAGTCTCTGAGGATGCGAAGGAGCGCATCCTCAGAATACTCGTTGACGACGGTTTCCGCCGTCAGAGACGCCCTGTTATCCATGCGCATATCGAGCGGAGCGTCGTCACTCTTATATGCGAAGCCGCGGGAGCTCGTATCTATCTGGTGCGAAGAGATGCCCAGGTCGAGCAAATACCCATCAATTTGCCCGACACCCGCGTCGGAAAAGACCTCTTGATAATTTTTGAAGTCGGACCGATACAGCTTGAATCTTCCCGCATAGGGCGAGAGCCGCTCGGTGGCTTCCCTGATCGCGTCCTCGTCCTTGTCCGTCGCAACAAGAAGCACGGTCGGATCGGAGGCGAGGATGGCGAAGGAGTGTCCCCCTCCGCCCGCAGTGCCGTCAAAGTAGATGCCGCCCGGTCGGATGTTCAGCCCTTCCAGCACCTCTTCTACCATGATCGGACGATGATATTCGCTCATCTCACTGCTCCGCGCTCTTTTTGTATGCGAGCGTATTTGCCTGTTCAATGGACATGCCGCTCATCTGTGCTTCAAACTTCTCCAGCGACCAGATCTCCACATAGTTGCCCATACCGACGGTCACAACATCCTTGGAGAGCTTTGCGTAGTCGCGGAATGACTTGGGGATCTGCGTTCTGCCCTGTCCGTCCTCCACCGCTTCGTCGATCGAGCTGAGGATGCGGCGCTTGGCGATCATCATTTCCGGGTCGCCGGGGTTGACGTTGTCAAAGGAAGCAAGCTTGGTCTTGAGCACGGATTCGGGCATCACGGTAATACAGTCGGGCGCATACTCCACAAAGTAGAGCTTCTCCCGCTCGGGGAACGCGCTCTTGTACTTCGCGGGAATGCGTATTCTGTTTTTGGCGTCCATCTGGTGGACAACTTTACCGCTCAGCACTTTGCTTTCCTCTGTCCGACAACTTAGAATTTCCGTACTACGTTTTCTATTATAGCACCACTCCCGTCTACTGTCAACCACCTTCGACCACTTTTTTCCACGAATGGGCAAACTTTTTTAATCAGAAGTAAAACAAATGTTTGAAATATAGACCTTTTGGTTGATTTTTCCACCCTTTCCGAGGAATATAACCCCCTTTTTCTGCCATTTTCTGCACTTTTTCGTCAAACAATTGTTCGGATTCCAGGTGGGGCAATGGTGGTCACCCGTCCCAATTTTTTCTCGTCCGACCCGCTCCGCAAGGACGGATGTAAGGCGCTGCGCCGTTCCGAGAACCCCGTCAAAGACTTGGCAGCCATAAAATCGGGCAATTTCGCGCCGAAAACAGACGTAATGCGTGCACCCCAGGACCACCCCGTCGGGGTCAAACGCGGGCAGGTGGTCAGAAAGGGTCAAGGGGGCTTTAAGGGTCAGATGTTGCTCAATTGCCCCGGCGAGCGCGGGCGCGGCATACAGCGTAAAGCGGCACTGTGGAAAGCGGGCGATCAGCTCGTGCAGGCGTGCACTCGCGATGGTGTGCGGCGTTGCAAGCACGAGCACATTTCTGCATGCCGCAGCGGCAGGGCGGACGGCGGGCTCCATGCCGACAATGGGAAAGGAAAACTTATCGCGCATCTCCTCCGCGCAGACGGCGGTCGCCGTGTTGCACGCCAGCACAGCGGCATCCACCCCCAGCTCTTCAAAGACGGACAGCGACCCGTTCACATAGCGAGCGATCTCCTCTTTTGGTCTTGCGCCGTAAGGGGCGTGGGCATTGTCCCCATAATAGTAGAACAGACAGCCGGGCAACAGACTCCTGCACGCGGCGAGCACATTCAGTCCGCCGATCCCGCTGTCAAACACGCCGACGCGAAGCAGTTTCTGCCCGCAATGATTTGAAACTTTTTGAAAAATTTTGTATCATCCCCCATAAAAAACAGTTTACAATCGGTCTATTTTATGCTAAAATAGCTGAGGTTATCAAGATTAAAGCAATCGAAGGAGTAAATACTGTGCCCAACATTAAATCTGCGAAAAAGCGCGTGCTGGTTACCGAGAAGAAGACGAAAGAGAACAAGATGATCAAGTCCGCGCTCAAGACGAGTATCAAGAAGTTCCTTGCGGCTGTCAATGCCGGTGACAAAGAGACCGCGACCGCGCTCTATCCCGAGACCGTCTCGGCGATCGATTCCGCGGCAAGCAAGGGCATTCTGCATAAGAACAACGCCGCAAACAAGAAGGCAAAGCTTGCAAAGAAGCTTGCGGCAATCGCGTAACAGCAGCATTCGATAAAAGCGCCTGTCTTCGGCAGGCGCTTTTTTACGTACGCATAATCAGCATAAAAGGACAGCCGCCCGCATCGGGCAGCTGTCCCCTTTTTATTGTTCAATGATCCCCTTTTTCATCGCGATCCTGCGCGCACGGCGGTAGGAATATCTGACGCGGCGCATCGAATACTTGGGCCTTCCCTCCCGCCACAGGAAACTCCACTTTTGATCCGCGAGCACGCCGTTCTCCTTGACGCGGTAGCGCACCGAGGTGAGCACGGGAGAGGTCTTCTCTACCCAGGCATAGAGCCCCATCTGCACGATGAGGAGGGCGTCCATGACATCACCCGTCTCTTTGAGCGCATCGGGAAGCACTTGCACCGCCTCCTCTTCCCGCTCCAGCCACATTTCGTACTCCTTGGGCCGCACGCTGCGGCAATCGAGATAGAACGTGACGACCCCGTTCTCAACCCGCCAGCCGTCCGAAAACGCCTCCCGCGCGTACAGCCAAAGGGCGATCAGGTACGCGGGGCGAACGTTGCCGTTGTCGTCCCGCTTGGTGTAGCGCGCGCCGAACACGCACAGCACGATCATGAACACAAACCCGACGCCGACCAGGGAAAAGGACAGAATATTCTGCCAATCCCAGATTCCCGCATCATTCTTTTCCTCGTCGAACAAGAGATATCCGACCACCATGGCGCCAATAAACAGACCAAGGAGGATCCATATCCACTTTTTCATCCGCTTGGATTCGCGTAGGTTTCCGTCCAGCTTTTTGAAGTATTCCGTCTGCAGATATTCCTGGAACGTCATACGATGAGATTGACCTTATTGCGCAGGATATAGCGCACGAGCAGGAAGCAGGCAACGTCCGCAATGAGATAGAGCGCGATCCAGACCCACAGCGCGATATGGAGGACGGAAATGAGATCCAACAAGGGCATGAGCACGCAGGTATTGATGATGGAAAGCCCCATCGAGAAGGCAAACCCGATGACGAACGCCATGCCGATGCGATGACGGGTGCACAGCTGCGCAAGCGACAAAATGAGGTAGAACATGAGCAGATTCATGGGCAGCGCAGCAATGAAGAGGCAGACAAACTCCACAATGTAGAGCGGATCGTACTGCACAATGAATCCCAGCTGCGTGAAAAGTTCGCTCACGATAACCCACAATTGCTGCAAGATCTCGCCGTCTAGCCCGATGAGGAAGATGCATCCCGAGAGGACGCAGACGACGACCGCAAACGCCTCCGCAATGAGCGCCGAAAAGAGTTTTGACCAGATGAGCTGATCCGCCGACACGGGCATGGAGAGGGTCAGATACCCTTCCCCCGTGAAGAGCGGCCTGTAGAAGCGGACGATCGCAAGCCAGAATGCAGCAATCAGCATCGCGAGCAGTCCGTAGACATAGAAGAGCAGGATCATCACCGAAAATGTACTGTTGGGCGCGACGGCAAACATGATGCGCAGAAGAACTGCAAGCCCTAAAAGTGCGATCGCAAAGAAGATGAGCACGCGGCCGATCGCATACAGCTCGTGCTTCATGAGTTTTCCTACCATCTGAACACCTCCCGGAACAGTTCATCCAGCGTCTTTCTATCCTGCGCGTAGACGTCCTTGACGTCCTTATCGAGCACAACCTGCCCGCGGTTCAAAAAGATCGCGTGCGAGAGCACCGGCTCGATATCGGCGATCAGGTGCGTACACAAGAGGATGGTCGAGTCCTCCGGCTTGTTGCAGATGATCGTCTCCAGGATAAAGTCGCGCGCCGCAGGGTCGACGCCCGCGATCGGCTCGTCGAGGATATACAGCTTTGCATCGCGTGCCATCGTCGCGATCAGGCAGACCTTCTCCAGATTTCCCTTGGAGAGCGCCTTCAGGTTGGTCTTGGGCGCGACTCTGAGGCGGGATAAGAGCTCGTCGGCGCGATCCTTGCGGAAATCGGGGAAGAAGTCCGCGACATAGTCAAATGCCTTTTCCACCGTCATCCAGCGCGGCAGGTGAGGCGTGTCGGGCAGGTACGCCGTGACCGCCTTGGTGGCAGGGGACGGTCTCTTCCCGCAGATGAGGATCTCCCCCATCGAGGGCTGCAGCATCCCCATGGCGAGCTTGATGAGCGTCGATTTCCCGCTCCCGTTGGGACCGAGCAAGCCCACAACGCCGCCCGTACGCACCGTCAGGTTGACGTTATACAGCGCGACCGTCCCGCCGTATGCCTTGTTCAGTCCGCGGCACTCCAGCACGGACACGTCCGATTCGTGATAGCTTGCCGCCGTCGGAAGCTGCCTGATCTCGTAGATCGGCTGTCCGTCGGCAGCGTCATTGTTTTGCGTCCGCCCCGTCCATGCCGACTGTTCGGCATTTCCCCGCGCGGGCGGCACTTGCGCGCCAGTTGCGGGCGTCGAGGCATCCCGCACAGGCAGCACTTGCGCGCCGTCTGCGGGTGCCGAAGTATCCTGCACAGGCGAGACCTGCACGTTTTGCGCAGGAGCCGCGTCCTGCGCAGGCAGAGCGCCGCCCTCCTGCGTGGAGGCAGCGTTCTCTGCGGGGGTCTCCAGATCTCCCATTTTTCCATTCTCCTTTGATTTTTTCTCTATTTTATCATATTATGCCGCGCGAAACAAGTACCCTGCCCGATTTTTCTATCGGGAAGCCCCCTGTTTTCCCTCCCCATCACCGCGCCGCTTTTTGACGCACTCGGTGAGAAGGTATTCGATCTGTCCGTTGAGCGAGCGAAAATCCGTCTCCGCCCACTGCATGAGCTCGGCGTAGAGCGACGGCGAGAGGCGAAGAGGCACCTGCTTCTTCGTCGTATTGCGTTGCTTCTTTTCCTCGTCCATAGGCTCCTCCGTAACGCGGACTGTACGCGGACTCATACTTGCTTCTCCGTTGCGTTCATCTCGCTCAGACGCTTTTCCACGGGCGAAACACGCCTGCGGTACATTGCATACATGATCACCCAGATAACGAACGCCGCGACTGCGAACACGAGCAGCAAGAGGAACGCCGTGCCCGCAAAGTTTTCCCAAAGGGAGGCAGTGTCTACCTCGCCCAGCCCGTAGCCGACCGCCGTCATTGCAATTGCACCGACGACGGCAAATACGATCGCCGAAAGAAAGATCATATTCCCCCGCCGCTGCAACCTAAGATAGCCATTTTGCAGGTCTTTACGCAGTTCGTCTTGTTCCGACTCCGTAAACGAGCGCTCGTTCATCTTCCACAGCGCGCCATCAATAGATGCTCCCGCTGTTGACGATGGGCTGCGCATCCTTGTTTCCGCACAGGACGACGAGGAGATTGCTCACCATCTGTGCCTTGCGCTCGTCGTCGAGATCGACGATTTGCTCGTCGGAGAGCTTATCGAGCGCCATTTTGACCATGGAGACGGCGCCTTCGACAATCTTCTGCCTTGCCGCAATGATCGCCGACGCCTGCTGACGCTGCAGCATCGCCGCCGCGATCTCGGGCGCATAGGCAAGGTGGGAAATGCGCGCCTCTAAAATTTCGATACCCGCCATGTCGGCACGCTCCTGGATCTCGCCGCGCAGAATGTCCGCAACTTCCTGCGCAGAGCCGCGCAGCGACTTTTCGTCGCCGTTGCTGGAGACGTCATAGGGATACTGGCGCGCGACCTGACGGATCGCCGCGTCGCACTGCGTGGAGAGATATGCCATGTAATTGTCCACGTTGAACACCGCGCGCGCTGTATTGACGATGCGCCAGATGACGACGACGGAGATCTCAATGGGATTGCCCTCCTCGTCGTTGACCTTCTGCTTTTCGTTGTTGAGCGTCATCGCCTTTAAGGAGAGCTTACGGTTCGTCCCCATCATGGCGCGGGCAGGATTGACCGTTGAACAGAAAGGATTGACCCAGAAAAAGCCGTCCCGCTTCAACGAGCCGTAGTACTTGCCGAACAGCGTAAAGACGTAGGACTCATTGGGCTGCAGCGTCTTAAACCCACATGCAAGCACGAGGGCGACAAGAAACAGCACAATGCCGACCGCCACCAAGGCGCCGAGCGCACCGTTTCGGTCCATACCTGCCGCGCCGATGGCAAACACAACAATCGCCGCGATGAAGCACAGAATAACGACGACAAGCATACCCCAGCCGCTCTTTTCATGCGCGCTCTTCTCCTCAACTTCCTTCAGAATTTTCTCGTTTTCCATTTTACCCTCCAGAACAGAGTTATTTTGATATCATCATGATATCATGCAACATATGTATTGTCAATAGTTTGAAACAAAATTTTTTTCGCAAAGATGATGACAAGACACTTGACCGCAAGAATAAAATCGGCTATACTGAATGTAATAACTTTTTATGACAGGAGTTGCAATGTCAGAGATTATTGCACGCAGGCAATTTGACCCGCTCTATATCTGGCTGGATATTACCTTTCTCATTGTGTTTGCAGGATTGTTGCTTTGGCGGAAAAAATATATGACGGTACTTGTCGGCATATGTATGGGAATTGTCTATTTCGCCGTGGACTATGGTCTGTTTCACCTCGTCTTTCACGCTAGGAGCATTCAGGGAGGCGACATGTTCCCGGTTCTGCTGTGGATGTCGATGAGCTACGGCTTTACGAACTTTGCATGGATCTGGCTGTGGGTCTCCAAAGACAAGCACCTGTTGGAATGGTCTTTATTCATTCTTGCATGGTGGCTGTGCTGCCCCATGCTGGCGGCGACATTCGGCAGCGGTACGCCCATCGTCATCCAGCGCACGACGGGCGCATATCACGGCTGGATGGCTGCGATCTTATTTGTCGGCTACGGCGCTGCCATCGTGTGGAACCTCGCCCAAAAGGATAAAACGCTGCATGTTCCTTTGCTTTGGATCCTCGCGATCGGCATCCTTGTCCAATTCGGATGGGAAGCAGGACTGCTGCTGGGCGGCATCCGAAGCGCGGGGTTTGAGAACTTTGCCGACAAACTCCTGACTCTTGTCACAAACTCTCTGCTGGAAACCAACCTCGGCATGCCATACATTTATCTCATCTTCATTGCATATTCCGCAAAATTTACGGAACGGCTGCAAAAGCGTCCGACCAGACTTACATGCACCGCGCGGATCGCGGAAAACAATGCGGAGCGTGTACGCAGCGAAGAAACCGGAGAACATCTCGCATAAAACAGCACATGAAGAAATACCACGCGCAAAAAAGCACGTGGTATTTCATTTTTATAAACCCTTGACGCCTTGCGGCGGCGAATTGCGCCACGGCCAGCCTCTATCTCCTGCAATCCTACGATTGCAAAGACGAGACACTTTTGACCTTTGTAATCACTTCCTGCCCGTCATAATAGATTGCTGCCCGCCCCTCCTGATCATGGCTTTCGCGATACGTCGTCGCAAAATAACGGATGTGCCCGCGAAGGCTCTCCGCAAGATACTCGTTTTCCAGCTTATGTCTGGTTGCGCTCCACGTTGCCATTTCCCCTCACTCTCCGACCAGCTTTTTCAATATTTCGCGAACGGCGATACGGCAGTGCTCATAAGTAAGCCCACCTTGGAAGTAGGCGACGTACGGCTCGCGGATGGGTGCGTCGGCGGAAAGTTCGATACTTGCGCCCGCGTTGAAGGTTCCTGCCGCCATGATGACCTTGCAGTCATACCCTGGCATGTCCCACGCCTCAAGTTTTACAAAGGAATCGACGGGCGAGACATCCTGCACGGACTGGATGAAATCGGTCAGCTGCTTTTCGGTATCAAAGCGCACCGCACGCGTCAGATCAGGCGGGAGACGATCGACGGACGGGTAGTTTTCATAGCCCAGTTCGGACATACATTGCCCGATGAGCAGCGCGCCCTTGAGCGCCTGCGCGACGACGTGCGGCGCAAGGAAAAAGCCCTGATAGAAGAGCTGGTACCCGTAGGCATAGGAGCCGATCTCCCCGCCCACGGAGGGCGCAGTCAGGCGATTTTCGCACTGCTCGATATACTTCGCCTTCCCCACGATATAGCCGCCCGTAGGGGTCAGTCCCCCGCCCGGATTTTTGATGAGTGAGCCGGCAATGAGGTCGGCGCCCACATCGGTCGGCTCGCGTTTCTCGGCAAACTCGCCGTAGCAGTTGTCGACAAAGATACACCCCCGGAAGCCACAGCCGCGCACGCGGGCACACGCGACCTCGATCTCCTCGATCGTGAAAGAATCGCGCAGTTCATACCCGCGCGAGCGTTGAATATAGACCATACGGTACTCCTGCGAGGCAAGCGCCTTTTCGACCGCAGCGAGGTCCATTTTGCCGCCTTCATCGAGTGCGAGCGTCTCAAACGAGATGCCAAAGTCGGCAAGCGAGCCGTTCCCCTCGCCCCAGATAACGCCGCGCAATGTATCATAGGGCGTCCCGCTGATGCAGAGCACCTTATCCCCCGGGCGCAGGACGCCGAACAGGGCGACCGTCAGCGTGTGCGTCCCGCTCAGAAGCGTCGGCGAGACGATAGCGCGCTCCGCACCGAACGCGCGGGCATACACCTTGCCTAAGGCGTCGCGGCCCTCGTCGCCGTAGCCGTAGCCCGTACTGGGCGCAAAATGACGGAGCGCGATGCACTCCTCCCGGAAGGCATTTAAGACCTTATCCTGATTGTAATATGCGATCGCATCGATTTCGGCAAATTTGGGCGCAAGCGCACGCTCTGCCGAAGCGATCCTATCCTCAATGGTCATAGATAACGTTCGATCTCCTTTATCATCGTCTCCGTCCCGGCGGGCTCCAGCCAATGTAAGTGGGGCAGCTTTTTGAAAAAAGTCAGCTGCCGCTTGGCATAGCGACGGGTATTTTGCTCTATTATGTCAGACATAGTACTGTGTAAATCATCATTTTTCAAAATTTCAACGACTTCTTTGTACCCTATCGCCTGCATGCACTGGGCATTTTCGGATACACCGGACGCCAAAAGTCCCTTTACTTCCTCTACAAGTCCCGCCCGCAGCATCGCCTGCGTGCGCTCGTGAATGCGCGCATAGAGCGTCTGGCGCTCCCAATTTACAGCAAATGCCTCATAGGGATAGCGCGGCACACAAGAATCGTTCTGTGACGATTTCTTACAACCCGTCAGTTCATAGATCTCCAGCGCGCGGATGACGCGCTTGACGTCGTTTGGATGCAACTTTTCCGAGCTCTCAGGGTCACATTCACGCAGAAGAGTGTGAAGGTACTCCCTGCCCCGCTCTGCGGCAATGTGCTCATATTTTTCGCGGATCGCCGCGTCTCCCCCCGCATGCCCGAAGCCGCTGCGAAAAAGAATGGCGTTCATATAAAACCCCGTTCCGCCGCACAGAACGGGGACCTTTCCACGCGCGAGGATATCCTCGACAACAGGCAGCGCTGCGCATTCAAAATCGTGCACGGAAAAGCTCTGCGTCGGCTCGACGATATCGATGAGATGATGAGGGACGCCGTCCATCTCCTCTCTGGTCGGCTTCGCCGTGCCGATATTCAGCCCCTTGTAGACAAGCAGCGCGTCACAGGAGACAACCTCGCCCCCGAACGCCTTGGCACAGGCGACGGCAAGCGACGTCTTTCCGGAGGCGGTCGGCCCGCAGATGGCAATCAGCTTCATACGATCCTCTTGAAGAGCTTTTCGATCTCCGACTTTTTCATCACGACGACGGCGGGCCTGCCGTGCGGACACTTCATTGCCATATCGCCGTTCATGCGCTCGATGAGCGTGCGCACTTCCTGCTCCGTCAGCGATTCCCCGCCCTTGACCGCCGCTTTGCAGGCGACCGTTGCCAGCTTATCCCTTAGAAGATCGGTGAGCTTGATGGCGCGCAGGCTCTCCATGGAGGAGAGCACATCCCTGAAGAAGCCGTCAAGATCGATCCCCATCAGCTCTGCGGGCACCGCCGAGACGCGCACGCTTGTATCGCCGAACGCCTCGATGTCAAACCCGATCTCGTGCAGGACGGGGAAATTGCGCTCTAAAAATGCAAACTCCTGAGCATTTCCGTTATAGATAAACGGTACGAGCATAGGCTGAGAAACGACGCTCCGCGTCTCCCACTTCTCTTTGAGTTTATCGAACAAAATGCGCTCGTGCGCGGCGTGCTGATCGACGATATAGGCGCAGTCGCCCGATTGGTAGATGAGGTAGGTGCGGAACAGCTCGCCCTTATAGACGAGCGCATCCGTCTCCACGCGCGGCTGTCTGATGCGCGCCGCGTCCTGCGCAAGAAGAAACTTTTTGTTCTCCTCGAAGGCGTCCGTCTCCGGCTGCGCCTTGGCGGGCGCGCGGACTTCCATCACCGCCCGCTTCTGCTCCAGAAAGCGCGGCTCGCTCCCCTTGGGCATGGAGATATCGAACGCAAGCTCCTTTTTTGCCTCCGCGTACGTCATCTGCGGAGCAGGCGGCACCTCTCTGTCTGCCTGCGGCGCCGACACGTTCGGCGCGTTCCATGCAGGCGCAGGTGCGGCTACTTCCTTTTGCGGCGCAGGCTCCGTCTTAGGAACCTGAACGAGGTATTCCAGCGCCTTGGAATTGCCATCCAGCACCGCTGAAACAATGGAATAGACGCAGCCGTAGATGATCTGATTGTCCGCAAATCGGACGTCTGCCTTGTTGGGATGCACGTTGACGTCCACTACCTCGGGCGGGACGTCCAGGAAGAGCACATAGAAAGGATATTGCCGCTTCATCAGATAGCTTGCGTAGGCATTGGTGATCGCCGCGCCGACCGTCTGGTTGACGACGCTCCGCCCGTTGACGAACAAGCTCTGATAGGTGCGGTTTGCCTTGTAAAAGTTACGGTTTCCAAGAAAGCCGTGCAACCTGATCCCGTGTTTTTCCGCCCTGATCTCCAGGCAGTTTTCCAGCGTGCTTGCGCCATACACCGCGACCAGCGCAGCGGCGAGCCCGTCCCCGAACGAGCGGTATTTCACCTTGCCGTCCGCAAGATAGGTGAAGGAAATTTCGGGACGGGCAAGGAGAAAGCGCGCCATGATACCGCCGATATCCGCCTCCTCCTGCGTGTCCGACTTGAGAAACTTGAGGCGCGCGGGGACGTTGTAAAACAAATCGTCCACCGTGACGACCGTCCCCTGCGCACCCGCCGCGGGCAGGACTTCGCCGAGTACGCCGCCCTCGCAGGCAAGCGAGAAGGCGTCTGCAGCTAAAGTGCGCGAAACGATCTCCATGCGCGAGACCGCCGCAACAGACGCCAGCGCCTCGCCGCGGAATCCCAGCGTATGGATGGCGAACAGGTCGGATGCCGTCTTTAGCTTGCTCGTCGCGTGCGCGGAGTAGGCAAGCGGCAGATCGTCGCGCGCAATGCCGCTGCCGTTGTCCGTCACGCGGATGCGCTTCTTGCCGTCCTTTTCGATCTCGACGGTAATTTGCGTCGCGCCCGCGTCGATGGCGTTTTCGACCAGTTCTTTGACGACGGAATAGGGACGGTCCACGACCTCCCCCGCCGCAATTTTATTGTAGACGTCTGCCGACAGAAGATTGATTTTCAACGATATTTCTCCTTCCACTCGGAAATGAGCGCGAGCGCCTGCATGGGCGTGAGCAGATTGACGTCGATCCCCGCAAGTTCTTCCCGCAAATTCTGCTCTTCGCCCTCTTCCTCCTCCGGCACTTCCGCCTGCGGGGAAGCGGCGCGCTTCTTTTCGCCGCGCTCCAACTCCTTCAAGATGACCTTGGCGCGCGATGTGACCTCTTCCGGCACGCCCGCCAGCGCCGCGACCTCGACGCCGAAGGAGCGCGAAGCGCCGCCGCGCACGATCTTTCTCAAAAACACGATGCTGCCTGCGATCTCGCGCACGTTGATCTTATAATTTTTGACACCCTCAAGCTTGCCTTCCAGCTCGGTCAGCTCGTGATAGTGCGTCGCGAACAGCGTCTTGGCGCGCACCTTCTGCGTCAGATGCTCGATGACCGACCATGCGATGGACAGCCCGTCAAAGGTGCTGGTGCCTCTTCCGACCTCGTCCAGGATGAGCAAGCTGCGCTCGGTCGCATTGCGCAAAATGTTGGCGACTTCCGTCATCTCCACCATGAAGGTACTGCGGTCAAGGATGAGATTGTCGCTCGCGCCGATGCGCGTAAAGATGCGGTCGGTGAGCGGGACGCGGGCGCGCTTTGCGGGCACGAAAGAGCCGATATGCGCCATGTAGGTGATGAGCGCGACCTGCCGAAGATAGGTGCTCTTACCCGCCATGTTGGGCCCCGTGATGATCATCGTGCGGGAATCGCCGTTGTCCAGCGTGCAGTCATTGGGGACAAAGCGTTCCTTGGAGATCGCTTCGACGACGGGGTGCCGCCCCTCCTCAATCTCCAGTGCGCCGCTCTCGGCGATCTCGGGACGGCAGTACTTATTTTCCTTTGCGACAGTCGCAAGCGAGACCAGGCAGTCGAGCATGGCAATCGCCCCCGCAATGCGCTGAAAGACGGGGATATTTTTGGCGAGCATCTCCACGATCTCGCTGAAGAGATGCTCTTCAAGCCTTGTCGCCGCGTCGCTACTGCCTAAAATTTTCGCCTCCAGTTCCTTTAATTCCTCCGTCGTATAGCGCACGCCGTTTGCGAGCGTCTGCCTGGGAACATAGGAATAGGGAACTCTGTCCTTGAAGGAGTTGGTGACTTCGATATAGTAGCCGAATACGCGGTTATAACCCACTTTAAGGGTGCGGATGCCCGTCTTTTCGCGCTCTCTGGTCTCCAGTTCCAAAACGAGCGACTTGCCGTCATCCTTGACCGCGCGCAGCTCGTCCAACTGCTCGTTGTATCCTCGGCGAATGAAATTCCCCTCTTTGAGCGTCGTCGCCTCGGGCGCAATGGCGCTCTCCAATAGTTTGACAACGGGCATCGGGTCGATGAGATCGTCCGCGATCTCATGAATGAGCGCCGAGGAAAACCCCGTCAGCTGAAATTTGAGGTTTGGCACAACGGACAGTGAGCCCGCGAGCGACAGGCAGTCGCGCGGCTGCAAATTTCCGTTGGAGACGCGCCCCGTCAGGCGCTCAATGTCGCGCACGCCGCTCAGCATATCGGCAAGCCCCATGCGGATGACGGTGCCCTTGTACAGTTCCTCTACCGCGTCGAGGCGGCGCTCGATCTCCGCACGGCTGCAAAGGGGTGCGCTCAGCATGGAGACGAGCTTTCTTGCGCCCATGCCCGTCTTGGTCCGATCGAGCAGCCACAAAAGTGAGCCGTACTTTTTGCCCTCGGCGTTGTTTTTTAGGATCTCCAGATTGCGAAAGGCGATCGCGTCCAGCTCCATATTCCCGCCCGCATCGATAAACTTGACTTTCGTCAGATTTTGCAGGGCGTGCTTTTGCGTGTCGCGCAGATACTCTAAAAGCGCGCCCGCCGAGCAGACTGCATTCGGATGCGCCGAAAGCCCCAACGCGTCCAGGGATGCCGCCTTGAACTGATCGAGCACGCACCGCGTTGCCGCTTGCAGGACAAACGCCTGCGGCAGATAGCAGGAAAAGGCAGGCAGGCTCCCGCGCTGCGCCTCGACGTCGTCCTTGACCTCCATCAGCATGGCGTCGTTGCAGATGACCTCCGCAACGGAAATGTTGACGAGCGCGGAGAGCGCCGCTTCCTTGGTCTCCTCCTCCGCGGCGTTGAATTCGCCCGTCGTGATATCCGCCCAGGCGAGCGCATAGCCGCCGTCCAATTTGCAGACGCAGGCGATGAAGTTGTTGCGCCGCTCGTCGAGCTGACTCTCCTCGGTCACCGTCCCCGCGGAGACGATGCGGATGACGTCGCGCTCGACCATCTTGCCCGCGCCCGGCTCGGTAAGCTGCTCACAGATCGCGACGCGCTCCCCCATCGCAACGAGTTTGGCGATATAGCCGTCCGCCGCGTGATAGGGAATGCCGCACATAGGCGCGCGCTCCTTGAGTCCGCAGTCTCTGCCCGTTAAAGTGAGATCGAGCAGCTTGGAGACGCGCACCGCATCGTCAAAGAACATCTCGTAGAAGTCCCCGAGGCGGTAAAAGAGCACGCAGTCCTTGTACTTCTCCTTGGTGGAGAGGTAATGTTCCATCATCGGCGAGAGCGCCATCCTTTTTCCTCCGTGATTGTTACTCCGCTTGCACAAGGTCGCCGTACAGCGAAATGCCGTTGGCGCGCGTCACGCGCATCTGAACAAATTCGCCGACGCAGTTGTGATCTGCCGCAAAGTAGCCCATTCGCCCGAGCGGCTCCCTGCCAAGGTACAGCCCCTTCTTTGCGTCATAATCCTCGCACAATAATTCGATCGTGCGTCCGACGTAGCGCTCGCTCTTGCGGCGGGTGTTTTCATTGACGCGATCGACAAGTCGGGTGATGCGCTCCTTGGCGACATCGGGCGAGATCTGCCCCTCCATTTCCGCCGCTTTCGTCCCCTTGCGCGGGGAATAGATGAAGGTAAACGCCGAGGAGAAGTCTGCATCGTTAACGAGGGAGAACGTCTCTTCGAACTCCTCCTCCGTCTCAGTCGGAAAGGCGACGATGAGATCGGTCGTCAGTTCCGCTTCGGGGATCTCCTTCTTAAGAAGCGCGACCTTCTCCAGGTACTGTTCGCGCGTGTAGCGGCGGTTCATGAGCGAGAGGATGCGACTGGAGCCGGACTGCGCGGGAAGGTGCAGCAAATTGCAGATCTTCTCGTGCTTCTTCATGACGGCGACGAGCGCCGCGGAGAAGTCCTTGGGGTGCGAGGTCATAAACCGCACGCGGAACTTGCCCTCGATGGACGCGACCATGTCGAGAAGCGCGGGAAAATCGATCTCGCCGTCACGGTAGGAGTTAACGTTCTGCCCGAGCAGGGTAATTTCCTTATATCCCGCCGCGACCAGGGCGCGCACCTCCTCCAATATAAGGGAAGCCGAGCGGCTCTTCTCCCTGCCGCGCACATAGGGCACGATGCAGTAGGTGCAAAAATTATTGCAGCCGTAGGTAATATTCACCCAGGCATTGGGATAGCTCGTGCGGTAGGGCTGGGCGCCGTCCTCCGTCTCCGCGCGGTCCGCAAGGAGGGAGACGACCTTCTTTTCCCGCTGTTTGCGCGCGATGAGCGAGGGAAGCTCGGCGACGTTGTGCGTCCCGAATACGATATCGATGAAGGGAAATTTTTTGACGAGCAGCTCCGCCTTCCCCTCCTCCTGCGCCATACAGCCGCCCACCGCGATGAGCAGTCCGCGCTTTTGCTTTTTCATCTTTTTGAGCGCACCGATATTGCCGAACGCGTGATTTTCGGCATTCTCACGAATACAGCAGGTATTAAAAACGATGATGTCTGCGTCCTCGATCGCGCTCTCCGTTTCATATCCCGCGCCGCGCAGAAGCCCCGCGATCTTCTCCGATTCGTGGACGTTCATCTGGCAGCCGTAAGTGACGATGTGATAGTTCATAGTGACCTTAAGTTTTATTTTTCGTTTGGAAGGTAGGACGGGAGTGCGCCCAGCACCTCCCCCACCTTCTGATGCAAGACAAGCGAGCACTTCCCATCGAGGGGCGTTGCGTCGCGGTTGATGAGCACGAGGGATTTGCCGTGGAAATAGTCGACAAAACCCGCCGCGGGATAGACGGTGAGCGACGTCCCCGCCACAATGAGCGTATCCGCCGTCATGATCGCCTCCAGTGCGCCCTGCACGGTTGCGCCGCTCAGCGGTTCGCCGTACAGGACCACATCCGGCTTGATGAGCCCGCCGCAGGTGCAGCGCGGCACGCCTGAGCTGTCTGCAATGTCCTTAGCCGTGTAGGACTTCCCGCAGGTTAGGCAGTGATTGCGGTGGATGCTGCCGTGCAGTTCATAGACCGTTTTGCTGCCCGCCGCCTGATGCAGTCCGTCAATATTCTGCGTGACGACGGCAAGAAGTTTGCCCGCCCGCTCCCACTGGGCGAGCCTTTGATGCGCGGCGTTGGGCTGCGCGGAGAGCGGGAGCATCTTGTCGCGGTAGAAGCGGTAAAAGTCCGCCGTGTGCGCATAAAAATAATCGCTGCTGAGCATGGTTTCGGGCGGGACATCGTACTTCTGGCGGTACAGCCCGTCCTCGCTGCGAAAATCGGGGATCCCGCTCTCGGTGGAGACGCCCGCGCCCCCAAAAAATACGATTTTATTGCTCTTGTCTACAATTTCTCTGAGTGTCATGTTACACCTTTTGCATTCCATTATACCATAAAACGGCGCAGGTTTCAACAAAAGCGGGCGGATCGCGTGAAAATTTCCGCACAAAGCACATACTGCGAGCGATGAAACGTACTCTCACCATCGTCGGCGTCGTACTCGGGGTCTTCGCGATCATCGCCGCGGCGCTCTTCCTCTATCATCTCGGCGTGACGGCGGGCACAAAGCTCGACCATTCCAAACTTCTGCCCGAGACGGCGTATATCCGCCTCTATGACAGGGAAGGACAGGAGCTGCCCGTCTCCGCACAGGCGCACGCGGCGCATATTCCCGACCATGTCAAACAGGCGTTTGTCGCCGTTGAGGACAAGCGCTTCTATGCCCACCACGGCGTGGACACGAAGCGCATGCTTGCGGCGCTCTTTCGCAACGTGACCAGTTTTTCTTTTGCCGAAGGCGCCTCCACCATTACCCAGCAGCTCATCAAGAACACCCACTTAACGAGCGAAAAGACCATCACGAGAAAACTCAAAGAAATCAAGCTTGCAAGGGCGCTGGAGAAACAATACAGCAAGGATGAAATTCTGACGCTCTACTTAAACTCCATCTACTTCGGTCACAGCGCATTCGGCATTGAGAGCGCCGCGCAGTTTTACTTTGGCAAGACCGCAGACGAGCTCACTGTCGCCGAGGGCGCCATGCTCGCCGCGATCATCAAGTCCCCCAACCGCTATTCCCCCTTCCGCGACGCTGAGGCCTGCAGCGCGCGGCGGGAACTGGTGCTGCGCCTCATGCACGAACAGGGGTATCTGGACGACGCCCGATTCAAGCAGGCAAACGACGAGCCGCTCCCCCTCTCCCCTGCGCCGACGACCGCAGGCAATGCCTATGTCGACTGCGTCTTTGACGAACTCGCATCGCTTTTCCCCGACGCCAAGTCGGGCGACTGGGGAACGCTACGCATTTACACCTACCTCGATCCAGCCCTGCAGGCGGAACTGGAACAGACGCAGGCGGATTCCGATCTGTGCATGCTGGTGCGCGACAACGAGCGCAATGCCGTGTGCGCTCTGCACGCGACGGCGGGCGTATTAAAGCGCCTGCCCGCCTCCACGATCAAGCCGCTTCTTGTCTATGGTCCCGCACTGGAGGAGAACCTCATCAGTCCCGCGACCCCGTTGCTCGACAAAAAGACGGACTTTGGCGGGTATTCCCCTGACGACTATGACGGCGCGACGGGCGAATATATGAGCGTACGGTATGCCCTGGCGCACAGTGTCAATATTCCCGCCGTGCGCGTGCTCAACGAGATGGGCATCGCCACGGGAACAAGCTATCTTGACAAGATGCGCCTCTTTGTTCCCGACGATGACAAGTCCCTTGCCCTCGCCCTTGGCGGCATGAAGGAAGGATTCACGCTGCCCGCCCTCGCCGACGGGTACGCGACCTTCGCGAGCGGCGGCATGTATGCGCCCTCCGGCTATATCTCCCGCATCGAGGACGAGCGGGGCAATGTGCTCTATTCCCACGCCGCCGGACAGGAGCGCGTCTTTTCCGAGGACGTGAGCTGGCTGGTAAGCGACATGCTGCAGACGACCGTGCAGGAGGGCACCGCAAAAAAGCTGCGCGCCCTTTCCTTCCCCGTCTGCGCCAAGACGGGCACGGCGGGAACTCCCGCGGGCAATACGGATGCCTACTGCATCGCCTATACCAAGGACCACGTCGTTGCCGTCTGGATGGGCAATGCCGACAACTCCCCCGTCGAAGCAACGGGCGGCGGTCTGCCAGCAAACGCCGTCCTTGCCGTCATGCGCGCGCTCTATCAGGGCGGCGCGCCCACTCCGTTCACAGAGTGCTCTGACGTCGTGCGGCTGAATTTTGACCGCACGGCGTATGAAAACGAACACACCATTCTGCTCGCCGACCCCGTCGGACCGCCCGCAACGAGCCTTTCGGAGCTCTTTCGCGCAAATGCGGCGCCCGGCAAAGTATGTACGCGCTTCTCCATGCCGAGCATCCGTACGCCCGATATCCGGGTCAGCGGCGGGACGGTCACGATCGCGCTCTCCCGCACGCAGTATTACGACTATGAGATAAAAAGAGAAAATCGCGGCAAAACTGCCACGATCTACAGCGGCGCCTACCGCGATACCGTCTGCGACAATTCCGTCCGCGCGGGCGAGACGTACGTCTATACGGTCATTCCGAAATACAAGAACTATACAGGGACGCCCGTCGTTCTGCCCGCCGTCACGCTGCCGCACACAACTTCGACGCCCGACGACTGGTGGCTCGATCAGTGAATGGAGATGCGCTCCAGCGTCGTGAGCGCCTCTTCGACCAGGCCCGCGACATCCAGCTTGCTCTCCTCTTCTTCGATGAAGGAGAGCTTTGGTTTGATTGCGGGAAATTCCGGCAGGAACACGGTGCAACAGTCCTCATAGGGCAGGACGGAGGTATCGTAGGTGCCGATCTTCTTGGCACGCACGATGATTTCCTCCTTATCGAATCCGATGAGCGGACGCAAAACGGGCAGCGTCACCACAGCGTTGGAGGAAGTGATGCCCTCCATCGTCTGCGAGGCGACCTGACCAAGACTCTCGCCCGTGATGAGGCACTTTGCGCCCTTTTTCTTCGCGACACGCTCTGCAATGCGGAACATGAAGCGGCGGAGAAGGGTCACGTTGAGCTCGGGCGCGCACTTTTTGTGGATCTCCTCCTGAATGTGCGTCACCTTGACCGTCGCGAGCGACTCGCTGCCCGCATAGCGGGAGAGGATGCGCGCAAGTTCAACGACCTTGTCCTTTGCCTGCTCGTTGGTATAGGGATAGCTGTGGAAGTGCAGGTACTCCACTTCCATGCCGCGCTTTGCCATCATATAGCCCGCGACGGGGGAATCGATGCCGCCCGAGATGAGCAGCAGCCCCTTGGACGAGGTCCCGACGGGCATGCCGCCCGCGCCCTCCTCAAAAGTCCCGAAGACGAGCGCCGTCCCCTCTTCGCGGATATCGAGGTAAACGGTGTGTTGAGGGCTGTGTACATCCACGCTGAGCGCGGGGTTGACGCCTAAGAGCCTGCCGCCGATCGCCGCGCTGATCTCGAGCGACGTCATCGGATAGCGCTTGTCCGCGCGGTGGGTCTCCACCTTGAACGTGCCGCTCTGCGGGCAGACGATGCGCGCCGCCGCAAAGATACTGTCCGGATCGCTGGGAACGCGGTACCCGAGCGAATAGGAATGTACGCCGAACACGCGGGAGACGCGATCTAAGATCTCCTCCGCATCCGCCTCGTCAAAGGCGGCGATGAGATAGCGCCCGCTCGTACGGCGCAGTTCGTGCCGCAGGCCCTTGAGCGCCTTTTCCAGATTGACGCAGAACACGCGCTCAAAGTAGCCACGGTTCTTGCCCTTTAAGTGAATTTCCGCATAGCGGACAATGACAACTTTCTCCATGCAATCAAACTCCTCCGAAGGCGCGCGCCGCCTCGTTCATCGCCTCCGCCGCAAGGCGCACGTCCTCCTCTGTCGTCTGCGGACAGAAGCTCACGCGCAGGACGCCGTCCAGAACATCGGGCGCATACCCGCACGCCTCCAGGACGCGGCTGTGCGGCTTTTTGGAATTGCAGGCACTCCCCGTGCCGACCGCGACCCCCCTGTCCCAGAGCATGCGCTGCAGCGTCTCGCCCCGCTTGCCGCGCGCCGAGACCGTGAGGATATAGGGCGAGCCGCCCTCGGGCGAGAGGCGCGTAAACTGCGCATGATCGAGCAGCGACCAGAGCAGTTCTTTATACCCTGCAAGGCGGACGCCGTCCTCCTTCATCGAGGCAAACTTCTCCTCGGCGGCAAAGTGAAAACAGGCGATGCCGAACACGTTCTCCGTGCCGCTGCGCAGCCCGTTTTCCTGCCCGCCGCCGCAGACAAAGGCAGGCAGCGCCGTGTACGCCTTTCTGCGGATGAGCGCCCCCGTGCCCTTGAGCGCGCCGATCTTGTGCGCGCTGATCGTGTACAGGTCAATGTCCTTTGTAAGGCGCACGGGAAGTTTCCCGAACGCCTGCACACCGTCGCTGTGAAAGACGATGCGTGCATTCTTTTGCTTGACGCGTCTTGCGATTTCCGCAATGTCGTTGACGGCGCCCGTCTCGTTGGAGACATGGATGACGCTCACGAGCGAGGTTTTGTCGTCCACGAGGGACAAGAGCGCCTCGACATCGACGCTGCCGTCCGCGTGCAGCGGCGCGAAGCGCGGCTCTACGCCGCGGTTTTTTAGCTCCTTACAGCTCTCATAGACCGCCGCATGCTCCCCCGCCGTCGTGACGACGTTCCCGCGCCTTCCCGCGCCGAAGACCGCCTGATTGTCCGCCTCCGTCCCGCAGGAGGTAAAGATGAGCTCGAACGCCGCAGGATCGGCGATACGCGACAGCAGCGCGCTGCGCGCCTGCGTCAGAAAGCGGTGCGCCTCGACGCCGCCGTGATAGAGCGCGGACGGGTTATAGTAGCAGTCGGTGAGATAGGTATTTGCGCGCGCAAGCGCCCCGTTTGAGGGGCGCGTTGTCGCTGCATTATCAAGATAGATCATCTTCTTTCAAACTTGTTGATACCTGCCGCCATGACAATAAACTCCAATAGCTGCTGGCGGCATTCGAGGACGTAGAGCGTCTTTTCAATCGAGGTGGAATAGAGGATATAGATGAACATCTTCCCCTCTGCCGGCTCCTTGTTGGGCGTGAAATAGACCGCCTTTTTGTTGCGGATCCCCTCCAACGTACGCTGGAAGGAATCCTTGTCCGCATAGCCGATCTTGAGCATCTGCTCCGCATTCAGGGTGCACTGATGCTTGCGCGACTTGCCGTTGAACACTTTGGTGATGCGCACTTCGTCCTCGACAAAGGTATAGTCGAAGCTAACGTTCTTCTTGCGCTTGAAAAACCGGAAGAGAAAGAATATTCCGACCAGCGCCACGATCGGCATCGCCCAGATCACGAGCTGTGCGATCAGCCACGCCAGCGTGACCTCGCCCTCCACGTACGTCCCGATCCAGGTGGGGACGATCGTCAGTGACAGCAGGATAATGATGCCCGCCATGACAAGGCAGATGATGCCGACAATGTTGAATGCCCGCGCCACGCGCTCCTCCGAGCGGGCGTTGACGGAGATCGCGCTCTCCTCGTAAAACGTCGTGCGCGCCATCAGAACTCCACCGTCCCTTCGTAGACTTTTTCCACGTTGCCCGTCAGGATGACGTGCCCGTCCTCCGAGCGATAGTGCGCCACAAGATCGCCGCCCTTGACCTTGACGGTGATATCGGTATCCATCTTACAAAGTCCGTTCAGGACGCACGCGACTGCCGCCGCCGCTGCACCCGTGCCGCACGCCCAGGTCTCGCCGTTGCCGCGCTCCCAGACGCGCATCTTGATCGTGCTCTCGTTGACGACGCGGATAAACTCCACGTTGGTCTTGGCGGGGAAGTACTCGCTGTGCTCGATCTTGGGTCCGAGCGTCTCCACGGGGACGTCGTCCACCTTGTCGCAGAAGATGATGCAGTGCGGGTTGCCCATGTTGACGAGCGTCACATGATAGGTCACGCCGTCGATCTCCATGGGCTGACCGACGATCTTCTCCCCTTTCCAGACGGAGGGGATCTTCTCGCCGTCCAGCACCGCTTCCCCGAGGTCCGCGCTCGCCGACGTCACGATACCGCCGAAGGAGTACACCTTGACCTCGCGGACGCCGCTCAGCGTCTCGATGGTCATCGTCTCCTTTTTGACGATGCCCTTTTCATAGAGGTACTTGGCAACGCAGCGGATGGAGTTGCCCGCCATCTGCCCCTCGCTGCCGTCCTGATTGAAGATGCGCATCTTGGCGTCCGCAACATCAGAGCGCTCGATGAGCACGATGCCGTCGCCGCCGATGCCGTAGTGCCTGTCGACAAAGTTGACCGCCAATGATTCGGGACAGGTGATCTTGCCGTCCAGATCCTCAAAGTAGATATAGTCGTTGCCGCAGGACTGCATCTTGACGAAGGAGATCTCCGTCTTTTTGGTGCGCAGGTTGTTGATATCCACAAGTTCGGTGTTGTATTCGGTGAACTTGCTTGCGATGATATCGCACAGCGCATTTGCCGTATCCAGGGAAGTAAGCACCGTGATGCCCAGAAGGATGGCGTGATGATGCAGTTCGATATAGTCGTTGATGGAGTCGACGTCCGTCTTGCCCGTGTAGATGATATAGTCGATCTTGCCGTCGTCCATGAGCTTGGAGACCTGCTTGGTCGCCTTGAGCCGGTCGACGATGGTGACGTCGATGCCCAGGTCGGAGATGACCTTTGCCGTGCCTGCCGTCGCATAGAGGTTGCAGCCGAGGTCGGCGAACTTCTTTGCGATGGAGACGATCTCGAACTTGTCCTGATCGTTGACGGTGAAGTACACGCCGACGGGCTTCTGCGCGGTGGGATGGCACATCTTGAAGCCCGCGGAGACGAGTCCCTTGAAGAGCGCCTCCTCGATGGTCTTGCCGATGCCCAGAACCTCGCCCGTCGACTTCATCTCGGGACCCAGCTGGCTGTTGACGTCGTTGAGCTTTTCAAAGCTGAAGACGGGAACCTTGACCGCGACATAGGGCGAATTGGGATACAGCCCCGTGCCGTAACCGAGCTTTTTCAGCTTCGCGCCCACCATGATCTTGGTCGCAAGCTCAACCATGGGCACCCCCGTCACCTTGGAAATATAGGGAATGGTGCGCGAAGCACGCGGATTAACCTCGATGACGTACAGCTGGTTCTGATAGATGAGGTACTGGATATTGATGAGCCCCTTGGTCTTTAAGGAGAGCGCAAGTTTGGTGGAGATATCCACGATCTTCTCCAGCATCGCGTCGCTCAGGTGATAGGGCGGGTACACGGCGATGGAGTCACCCGAGTGCACACCCGCGCGCTCAATGTGCTGCATGATGCCGGGGATGAGGACGTCCACGCCGTCCGAGATCGCGTCCACTTCCAGCTCGCTGCCCATGAGGTACTTATCGCACAGCACGGGATTTTCAATGTGCTGGGCGAGGATGACGTCCATGTACCGCGAAATATCGTTTTCGGTGAAGGCGATCGTCATGTTCTGCCCGCCGATGACATAGGACGGGCGCAGCAGGACGGGATAGCCCAGCGTCTCGGCGGCGTGGATCGCCTCTTCCTTGGTCATGACCGTCAGCCCCTTGGGACGAGCGATGTGGAAGTGCTCCAGAAGCTCGTCAAAGCGCTCGCGATCCTCCGCCATGTCGACGGAGTCCGCGCTCGTGCCGAGGATGCGCACCCCCTTCTTTGCGAGATATCCGCACAGTTTGATCGCCGTCTGTCCGCCGAAGGTGATGACGACGCCATACGGCTTCTCCACGTCGATGACATTCTGCACATCTTCGGGCGTCAAGGACTCAAAGTAAAGTCTGTCCGCCGTATCGAAGTCGGTGGAGACCGTCTCGGGGTTGTTGTTGATGATGATGACTTCGTAGCCCAGTTCCTTGAGCGTCCAGACGCAGTGGACGGAGGAATAGTCGAACTCGATGCCCTGCCCGATGCGGATGGGGCCGGAGCCAATGACGATGACGCGCTTTTTTGTGCTGTTTTTGACAAAGGGCAGCGCCTCGTCGTGATCGAGCTCGTCGTAGGTCGAATAGAAGTAAGGCGTCTTTGCAGAGAACTCCGCGGCGCAGGTATCGACCATCTTGAAGACGGCGCGGCGGTGCGCGGGCAGCTTCTCGCCCGAGAAGCGCTCCAGCGCCTTGTCCGTATAGCCGATGCGCTTGCCCTCCAGATACTGCGCGCGCGTCAGCTTTTTGCCCGTGATCTCTGCCTCATAGTCTGCGAGGTTTTTGAGCTTTGCAAGGAACCATTCGTCGATCTTGGTGACCGCATAGATCTCATCGATCGTGATACCCTTTTTGAGTGCCTGATAGACGGCGAATAAGCGCTCGTCCGTCATCTTGTGCAGCTCTTCGCGCAGCTGCTCGACGCTCATCGGCTCAAACTTGGGATGATTGAGGGTGTCGAGAGAGATCTCCGCGCCGCGCACCGCCTTCATGATCGCCTGCTCGAAGGAGGTGCCGATCGCCATGACCTCACCCGTTGCCTTCATGCGCGAGCCGAGCGTCCGCTTGGCGTACAAAAATTTATCGAACGGCCACTTGGGCAGCTTGACGACGACATAGTCGAGCGTCGGTTCAAAGCAGGCATACGTCTTGCCCGTGACGTCGTTTCTGATCTCGTCCAGCGTGTAGCCGAGCGCGATCTTGGTCGCGACCTTTGCGATGGGATATCCTGTCGCCTTACTTGCAAGTGCCGAGGAACGCGACACACGGGGGTTGACCTCGATGACCGCGTATTCAAAGCTGTCGGGATGCAGCGCAAACTGGCAGTTGCAGCCGCCCTCGATGCCGAGCTCGGTGATGATATCTAGCGACGCCGTGCGCAGCATCTGGTATTCCTTATCGGAGAGCGTGACGGCGGGCGCGATGACGATGGAGTCGCCCGTGTGGATGCCGACGGGGTCGAAGTTCTCCATCGAGCAGACGGTGATGACGTTGCCGGCGCTGTCGCGCAGCACCTCGAACTCGATCTCCTTCCAGCCGCCGATGTACTTTTCAATGAGCACCTGCGTGATGGGCGAGAGCATGAGCCCGTTGTGCGAGATGAGGCGCAATTCCTCCTCATCGTACGCGACGCCGCCGCCCGCACCGCCCAGCGTGAATGCGGGGCGCACGATGACGGGATAGCCCAGCTTTTCGGCGATCGCGACGCACTCGTCCACCGTGTAGGCGATATCCGAAGGCACGACGGGCTGCCCGATCTTCTGCATCGTCTCCTTGAAGAGTTCGCGATCCTCCGCCCTGTCGATGGCATCCAGCTTGGTGCCGATGAGTTTGACGCCCCACTCGTCCAAAAAGCCCTCCTTGGCGAGCTTGCAGCCCATGGTAAGTCCCGTCTGTCCGCCAAGAGATGCAAGCAGGGAGTCGGGTCGCTCCTTGATGATGATGCGCTTGAGAGAATCGATCGTCAGGGGCTCCAGATAGATCTCGTCGGCGAGCATCTTGTCCGTCATGATGGTCGCGGGGTTGGAGTTGCACAGGACGACGTTGACGCCTGCGTCCTTTAAGACGCGGCATGCCTGCGCGCCTGCATAGTCGAACTCCGCCGCCTGACCGATGACGATGGGGCCCGATCCGATGACGAGCACCTTTTTGATATCACTTCTCTTCGGCATATCCTTTCTCCTTTCTCATGTTGGCAATAAATCGATCGAACAGGTAGTTTGCATCGTGCGGGCCGCCGCAGGCTTCGGGGTGGAACTGCACCGTCGTCGCATTGACGGCGGGATAGTCCACGCCCTCGCAGGTACCGTCATTTGCGTTGATAAAGCTGAGTGTGCCGTTCTTGACCGATTCGCTCACGACCTCGTACCCGTGGTTCTGCGAGGTGATGAACACCTTGCCCGACGAAAGGTCCTTGACGGGCTGATTGGCGCCGCGGTGTCCGTACTTCATCTTGCGCGTCTGTCCGCCCATCGCGAGCGCAAACAGCTGATGCCCGAGGCAGATGCCGAAGATGGGCTTCTTGCCGACAAGCTTTCTGATATTCTCGACGATCTCCACGTTCTCGGCGGGGTCGCCGGGGCCGTTGGTGAGCATGATGCCGTCCGGCTCATAGGCAAGCGCCTGCTCCGCGGTCGTCTCCGCAGGCACCTCGATGACATGGCATCCGCGCTTGACGAGTTCACGCACGATATTACCCTTCGCACCGAAATCATATACGACAACCCTGAGGTCTTTTTCTTCGCCCCGTTCACGAACCTCATGCGAGGAAACGGATTTCACGGCATCGCGGACACGATACTTTTTCAATTCCGCAAGATCGGCGAGCGGTTTATAGGTAATGGCTGCATTCATGACACCCGCTTCGCGCACGATTCGCGTCAATTCCCGGGTATCAACACCGTACAGGGCGGGAATATTCTGCTCCTTTAAGAACTGTTCAAGCGTCAGTTCACAGCGAAAGTTCGATGGCGTATCACATTTCTCACGCACGACATATGCCGTAAGCCAGCATTTCCTGCTCTCCATATCGGCGGGAATGACGCCGTAATTACCGATGAGAGGAAAGGTCTGCGTGACGATCTGCCCGTAATAACTCGGGTCTGTAAGCGTCTCGATATACCCCGTCATACCGGTGGTAAAGACAAGCTCGCCCACGACCTCCCTGTCTGCGCCGAAGGAATACCCTTCAAACACTTTGCCGTTTTCCAGCGTGAGATAGACTTTCTTATTCATATGTTCTCCTTCCGCTTATTGCATGACCTTGCACAGCACAGCCTTCTGCGCGTGCAGTCTGTTTTCTGCTTCTTCAAAGATCTCGTCCGCGTGCGCTTCAAAGACCTCTGCCGTGATCTCCTCACCGCGGTGCGCGGGCAGGCAGTGCAGCACCATCGCGTCGGGATGCGCCGCCGCCATCACCGCTTCGTTGACCTGATAGCCAGCAAACGCCTTCTCGCGCTTTGCCTTCTCCTCTTCCTGTCCCATGGACGCCCAGACATCGGTATAGATTACGTCTGCGCCCTCTGCCGCCTTCAGGACGTCCGTCGTCATCGTGAACGAGCCGTTCTCCTTTGCCCACGTGATGAGCTGTGCGTCCGGCTCATACCCTTCGGGGCAGGCGATGGAAAAGGACATGCCCGTCTTGATGGCGCCCACCATCAGGGAGTTCGCCATATTGTTGCCGTCGCCGATAAAGCACATCTTCAGCCCCTTGAACGCGCCCTTCTTTTCGCGGATGGTCATGAGATCGGCGAGCACCTGGCAGGGATGGCAGTAGTCGGTCAGTCCGTTAATGACGGGAATGGAGCCGTATTTTGCAAGGTCCTCCACCTCCTGCTGAGCAAAGGTGCGGATCATGATGCAGTCGAGATAGCGCGACAAAACGCGCGCCGTGTCCTGCACGGGCTCGCCGCGCCCGATCTGCAGGTCGCGGTTGGAGAGAAACAGCGCGTTGCCGCCCAGCTCGTACATGCCCACTTCAAAGGAGACGCGGGTGCGCGTGGAGGACTTCTGGAAGATCATGCCCAGTTTTTTGCCCTTTAAGTAATCCTTGTAGATGCCGTGCTTGCGCTCGTACTTGAGCTGGTCGGCAAGGTTGAGGACGGAGAGAATCTCCTCCCGCGAAAGGTCCGCAAGTTTGAGTAAATGTTTCATTGAAGCACCCCTTTGAGGATGGACAATCCCTCATCCATCTCCGTTTTTGTAATGGTGAGCGGCGGAACGAGACGCACCCGCTCGTGTGCGGTGAGGACGAGAAGTCCCTTTTCCAGGCACTTGGCAGCGACCTCTTTGGCGGGCTTTGCGACCGTCAGACCGATCATCAGCCCCAGGCCGGTCACTTCCTTCACGCCGTCAAAATCCTTGAGTTTGGCGCGCATATAGGCTGCCTTGCCCTGTACTTCGAGCAGGAATTCCTTGGTGAGCCGCCCGATGACGTTGCACGCCGCGGCGCACGAGACGGGATTTCCGCCGAACGTCGAGCCGTGATCGCCCGCGCCGAGCGCGTTTTCCGTCTTTTCAAAGAAGAGGCATGCGCCGATGGGCAGTCCGCCCGCAAGCCCCTTCGCCGTCGTGACGATATCGGGCGTGATGCCGTACTGCTCATAGGCGTACAGCGTGCCGCATCTGCCGTTGCCGCTCTGCACTTCGTCGCAGATGAGCAGGACGTCGTTCTGCCTGCACCAGCTCTCCAGCGCCGAAACAAACGCCTTGGGCAGCGCGTTGACGCCGCTCTCGCCCTGCACGCACTCGATGATCACGGCGCAGGCGTCCGTACCCGCAACTTTCCTGATCTCCGCCATATCGGGCGAAGCATAAGAAACGCCGGGGGCAAAGGGATCGAAATACTTATGGAATTCATCCTGCCCCGTCGCGGTGAGCGTGAAGAGCGTCCTGCCGTGGAAACTCCCCTGTAAGGAGACGATCTTGCTTCTCCCCGCGCCGTACTTCATGACGGAGTACTTGCGCGCCGCCTTCAGGGCGCATTCGTTCGCCTCCGCGCCCGAATTGGAGAAGAATACCCGCTTTGCGCCCGTCCGTTCGCACAGCATCTGCGCGAGGCGGGACTGCGGCTCTGCGTAGTAATAGTTGCTGACGTGTTGGATCTTGCCAAGCTGCTCGATGACTGCCTGCTTCCATTCCTCGTCGTTTGCGCCGAAGATATTGACCGCAATGCCAGAGCCGAAGTCGATATACTGCTTCCCGTTGCTGTCCGTGAGCGTTGCGTTCTTGCCGCCGACGAGCGCGACGGGATAGCGTGCGTATGTCTTGGCGAGGTACTCCCCGTCAAGCGTCTTTATCTCATTAAAATCCATGATCTCTCCTTATATATCGCAAAAGAGGCGACTGCGATCAGTCACCTTTTACGAACATCGTACCCTGCCCCTCGTTGGAGAGGAGCTCGAGCAATATGGAATGTTTGACTCTGCCGTCCGTGATGAATACGCGGTGCACGCCGTTGCGGATGGCGTCGCGGCAACAATGGATCTTGGGAATCATGCCGCCCGAGATGACGCCCTCCTTCTCCAGAGAGGGAATGTCCGAGACGTACACCTTTTTGATAAGGCTCGATTCATCGTCCTTCCGGCGCAGAAGCCCGCGCACGTCCGTCATGAGGATGAGACTCTCCGCCTTCAGTGCGCCTGCAATGGCAGATGCCGCCGTATCGGCGTTGACGTTGTAGATATTGCCTGCGTCGTCAAATCCGACGGAGGAAATAACGGGAAGATATCCGGATTCCAGGCAACTCAGAATAATATGGGTATCCACCTGATCGATCTTGCCGACAAAGCCGAGCTCCTCGCTCTCCTTGCTGCAAAGGAGCATCCTGCCGTCGATGCCCGAAAGCCCGATCGCCCGCGCGCCCAGCGCGCCGAGCATGTGCACAAGCCCCTTGTTCACCTTACCCGCGAGCACCATGCGCACGACTTCCGCCGTCTCTTCATCGGTGTATCTGAGACCGCCGACAAAGCGGGACTCAATGCCCATGCGCTTCAAGGTCTGGGAGATCTCCGGCCCGCCGCCGTGTACCAGAACGACTTTGATGCCGACGAACTGCAAAAGAGTCATGTCGCGCATGACCAACTGTTTGAGCGTCTCGTCCGTCATGGCGTTGCCGCCGTATTTGACGACGAGGATCTTATTCTGATACTTCTCGATATAGGGCATCGCCTCGAGAAGGATCTCTGCCTGTGCTTCCTTTTGCGTCACGTTCTGTAATCTCCGTTGATCTTCACATAGTCATAGGTGAGGTCGCAGCCCCATGCCGTCGCGTCGAAATCGCCGTCCTTGCAGTCCACTGCGATGACGATCTCCTTCTCCGAGAGCACCTTTTTTGCCTCCTCCTCGGAAAAGGGCACGCCCCTTCCGTTTTCGCAGACGAGGATGCTGCCCGCGGCGGACGTGAACGCGACTTCGATCTTATCCACGTCGAGATCGGCGCCCGCGTAGCCGAGCGCACACAGCACTCTGCCCCAGTTGGCGTCCGCGCCGAACATGGCCGCCTTGACGAGGTTGGAGTTGATGACCGACTTGGCAGCCAGTCTTGCGTCCTGCTTGGTCTTTGCACCTCTGACGCGGCACTCGATGAGCTTTGTCGCACCCTCGCCGTCGGCGGCGAGCTTCCTGCACATTGCCGTCGTCACGGCATGCAGTACCTCGCAGAAGGTTTGATAGTCCTCGTTCTCCTCGGTGATCACAGCATTTCCCGCAAGCCCGCTCGCAAGAACGGCAAGCGTATCGTTGGTGGAGGTGTCGCGGTCGACGGAGAGCATATTGAGCGAATCCTTTACGTCCGCCGAGATCGCCTTTTGCAGCATGGCGGGACTGATCGCCGCGTCCGTCGTAATGAACATGAGCATGGTCGCCATGTTGGGGCAGATCATGCCGACACCCTTGCAGATCGCGCCCATCCTGCACGTCACGCCGCCCAGTTCAAAGGAGAACGCGATCTCCTTTTTGACGGTGTCCGTCGTCATAATCGCCTCTGCTGCCGCGCCGCTGTTGTCGCCAAGCCCCTTTGTGAGCTCCTCCATGCCGCCCGCAATCGGATCGATGGAGAGCGTCTGACCGATGACGCCCGTGCTCGCCACGATGACGTCGCCCGCGGAAATACCCGTGTGCTGTTTGACGAGCGCGCACATTGCCTCGGCGATCTCCACGCCGTTTGCGTTGCAGGTATTGGCGTTACCGCTGTTGACGATGACCGCCTGCGCATAGCCGTCCGCGACGTTCTTCTGCGTCACGAGGATGGGCGCGCCCTTGACGAGGTTGGTCGTGTACACGCACGCCGCCGCGCAGCGTGCGTCTGAGACGATGAGCGCCAGGTCCTTTTTTACTTTGTTTTTGCGGATCCCGCAGTGCACGCCGTTGGCGCGGAATCCCTTGGGCGCGCATACGCCGCCCGAAATCTGCTGTACCATAAATCTCACTATCCTTACGATTATATCACAAAGAAAGACATTCGTCAAGCCCAAGCGCAAGATTCATGTTCTGAATCGCAGCGCCCGAGGCGCCTTTTCCCAAATTATCAAAGCGCGCCGTCAGCAAAATCTGCCGTTCATTGCCGTTGACAAGCAGTTCCATGCGGTTGGTACCGCTTAAAGTGTTTGCCGAGACGTACCCGCTCGGCTCCTCGCCCAACGTCACGAAGTGCGCGCCCGCATAGTGCGCACGAAGAAGTTCTTTGACGTCCGCGACGCTCACCTTCCTGGCGAGCAGGTCTGAAAAGAGCGGGACATTGACCGTCATACCGCAGTAGTAGTCACACACATAGGGATTGAAGACGGGCGTCCGCGTCAGGCCGCACACCGCCTGCATCTCGGGCAGGTGCTTGTGCGAAAGCGTGAGCGCGTACAGGCGGGGCGTATCGTAACTTTCGGGACGGCTTTCCGCCTCGTACTCCGCAATCCCCTTCTTGCCCGCCCCGGAATAGCCGCTGACGGCATGACAGACGAGCGGATAGTCCTTCGGAAGAACGCCCGCCGCGACGAGCGGATAGACGAGCGCGAGAAAACCCGAGGCATAACAGCCGGGATTGGCGATGCGCTTGCCGTTTACGATCGCCGCGCGGTGGCTTGCCGAGAGTTCAGGGAAGCCGTACGCCCAGCCGGGCGATGTGCGATGCGCCGTCGAAGCATCGATGACGACCGTATTCTTGTTTTCGACCAACCCGACCGCCTCGCGCGCCGCGTCGTCGGGCAGACACAAAAAGACGGCGTCTGCTCCGTTGATCGCGTCCCTGCGCGCCGCGACGTCCTTGCGAAGCTGCTCGGGCAGCGCGATGAGGGAGATGTCCTCCCGTTTTCCCAGCATTTCACGAATGCGGAGACCGGTGGTCCCCGCACTTCCGTCGATAAATACTTTGATCATGTTTACTTGAGCTTCTTCGCGTCCAGCATCGCCTTGACCTTGAGGGGCAGACCGAACAGGTTGATGAAGCCCTCCGCGTCCTTCTGCGAGTACGCGCCGCCGTCGTCCGAGAAAGTCGCGATGTCCTCGCTGTAGAGGGAGTTGGGAGAGGTGATGCCTGCGCTCGTGACGTTGCCCTTGTAGATGCGCAGTTTGACGTCGCCCGTGACCGTCTCCTGCGTCTTGGTCACAAACGCGGAGAGCGCCTCGCGCAGGGGCGTGAACCACTGCCCGTCGTACACCATTTCGCCGAATTTGATCGCGATCATCTGCTTGTAGTGCATGGTCGCCTTGTCCAGCGTGATGGTCTCCAGCAGCCTGTGCGCCTCATAGAGGATGGTGCCGCCGGGCGTCTCGTACACGCCGCGCGACTTC